>DSLFC04101__coassemble_358_pt1 | contig 36670 bp, 48 predicted proteins | sample DSLFC04101__metabat2_low_PE_008 | metagenome-assembled genome bin DSLFC04101 | reverse complement strand
CCCCCCGGTTTGGCTTCGCCAAACCACCCCCCTTTGGCAAGGGGGGCTTTGGTTCTATTTCCACCCGGTAACGTTACCGGGCACTGGAGGGGCAGTAACGATTCGCAGAAGGTTATCGTGCGAAAATGTCAGCGGGCACTGCCCGCATTAAATAAAGAACTTCCGGATCATGACCTCCCGGGCGGGGCGGCAGAGGGCAAGGAACAGGAGGAAGCCGCCGAAGAGAACCAGGGCACCCATGGGGAAGTAGGCCCAAAGGAGCTGCTTTCCGTCCAGGAAGGTGTGGTTCAGGAGAAATTCCATCAGGGGCATAAAGGCGCCCAGGGCGATGAAGCCGCCGCCGTAGATGTAGAGTCTGCCTTTGCGGATGTATCGGAGCAAGGTGGTGACGGTGGTAAGAAGCACGCCGAAGAAGCCCACCACCGGGAAGGCGAAGGACAAAAACCAATGTCCCCCGGTGGCAAGGTTAATATACAGCAGATACAGCCCGATGGAAAGAAACGCACAGGGGACAAAGACCGCCGGGTTGGGCTTTTTGAACCACAGGGGCAGAAGGAAGGTTACATAACATACCCCCAATCCCCCCATCACATAGCCGGACCAGGTGACACCGCCGGAGAGCTGCAAATCGCACAGCAGCACCGTCAGGATGGTCAGAAGCATCAACCCGGAAACCACCCACAAAACCCCCCAGGGGCTGACCTTGGTGTGGGGATTCCGCTCCTGGGGAAACAGGGGCAGGGTGTCGGGCATCACAATGTCCGGGTGGAAGGGAATGGTGCCGCACAGGGGGCACTGCTTTTCTGTGTCAGAGAGCTTGACGCCGCAGGTAATACAGTACATAAAATCCACTCCTTACTTGGGGGAATGATTGCTTTGGACTTCCACCGGAAGCCCCATCTCCCGGAGCACCAGGAAAAATTCCCGCTCCAGATTGGGCTCTACAATGTTCCGGGTGAAGTTGATATACAGGGTGTCCCCATAGGACAGAACCCCGCAGTTGTGGGGGGACATGGCCTGAGAGCTGAGGATGAAGTCCATCCGCTCCACGTAGCCCTCCATCTCCTTGGGAAGGGTCACCTGACCTAAGTTGGACAGGCACAGGCAGGACTTCCGCTCTCCCACCGCTAAGAATACCGCCTTCATCACCAGGTTTTTGATAAACAAAGGGGTGATTTTCAGGAGGAACACCCGCTCGCTTTTCACGTTGGTGGCAATCCGGGCAGACATCTGCTTGGGGGTCACATCCAGGGCCATCCGGTGCTGGATAATCTGACACAATTCCTCAAAGCTGTAGTCTCCCAGCTTGGGGTCCACCTCCGGGGTGGTGTAAAGGGCAAAGTTCCGCATGGACTTGCTGGGGAACAGCCGCCGCAGATTCACAGGGATTAAAAGCCGCACATACTTCCGGTACCGGCGGTTGGGAATCTGCTGGGCCTGGAGGTTCAAAATGGCCTGCATCAGGGCGGCGCTTAAAAAGGTGGTCATGCTGACGCAGTAGTGATGGGCCTGCTCCAGCACCTGAGCCACCGGCAGCCGGAAGCAGGTGACATTCAGGAAACCGTCCGGCTCCGGGGTGCCTTTCAAGTGCCAGGCGTTGTTCTCCCGGCGGCTGGCGCATACCGGCCCGGCGTATTTGAGAAAGCTGTCCTCCAGTTCCTCCGGGGAGGGTTCCTCCAGCCGTCCCACCACCCCCTGTTCCGCCGGAATCACCAGATGGTACTTCTGCTGCAAATACTCCGCCAGCAGGGCCTTGAGGAAGATCACACCGCCGTTGCCGTCGGTGAGGGAGTGGAAAAACTCCACCGCAATCCGGTTGTGGTACACAATCACCCGGAGAGCGCAGTCCCGCAAATCCCTCCGGGTCATCCGGGTGAGGGGGTAGCTCATCTCCTGCCGGATGGCAGGGGCGTGGGACACCTGCTGCAAATAGTACCAGAACAGACCCTTCCGCAGCCGGGTGCCCAGAGAGGGAAACCGGCGGATGGTCACATCCAGGGCCGACTGCAAAACCTTGGTGTCCACCTCCTCTTTCAAGGTGGCGGAGAGGCGGAAAGCGTTGGTCCAGTTGTGGCTCCGGGCCGCCGGATAGATTTTGGCGGCGTTGTCCAGAGGCATCCACCGCAGCTTGTTCTCCTCGCTGATATGCTGGGTGAGGAAGTGGTTGATGGCGGTGTAGTCCTCCTCGTTTTCCGCCAGCTCGTAAAGGACATACACATGCCACCGCTCCGGGGCGACTACCAATTTGCTTTTACACCCCGCTGCCAGGAGGTTTTTGTGCATATCCGCCGCATCGCTGAGCATAATCTCATCCCCGCCCACAAAGATGAGGGAGGGGGGCAGTCCTTCCAGATTGCCGAAGATGGGGGAGGCCAGGGGGTTTTTGGGGTCGGTGGTGTAGCACCGGGTGTAAAATTGCAGGTGCTCTACGGTCATGTTGGGGTCCACGTCCCGGTTGGTTTCGTAGGATTCTCCGGAAGAGGTCAAATCCGTCCAGGGAGACATGGCAATGAGCCCTCCGGGAAGGGGCAGGTTATCTTCTTTCAGCTTGAGACACAGGGCGTAAATTAAGCCGCCGCCGGCGCTCTCTCCGCACAGGGCAATCTGCTTGGGGTCATAGCCCTTTTTCAGCAGATACTGATAGCTCTCCAAAGCGTCCTCCAAAGCCGCCGGGAAGGGGGATTCCGGGGCCAGCCGGTAGGCAGGGCAGAACACCCGGACGCCGCACCGTACCGCCAGGGTTGCGCCATAGCCCTTGGCGTATTCCAGGTCGCCGCAGGCGTATCCGCCGCCGTGAAGATACAAAATAACCCCCTGCCGCCGCTCATCCTTGGGAATCACCCAGGCGGCCGGGAACTTTTCAAAGGGGTGGTCTTTGATAATCACCATTTTCCGGTGTTTGAATTCCATCAATTCCCCCAGCATCCGCTGCCCCTTCCGGGAGGATTCCAGGGAAAAATTCTTCGTCACAGACCGGAGCATGGTCAGCCGGCTGCGAACATATTTTGCCGATAGCGCCATCACAACACCTCCTGCTTGTATAAACCTATCATACCACGAAGCGGCAGCTTTTGCAACCTACTGCCGGGAGAATGCCCTCTCCTTTCCAGGGATAAATAGGGGAAACCCCCGAAAAACCGGGAGATTTCCCTATTTTTCGGGGGCGTGTAAATTGTAAACTTTTCCTGACTTACAGCTGCATCAGCCGGGTGAGAATTTCCCCGGCTGCCTGCTCCTTGGTCATGATGGGAAGCGCCTGGGTTTTTTCCGGGGTGATGAGGGTGAGAATGTTGGTGTCGGTACCGAAGCCTGCCCCCTCCTGGGCGATGGAGTTGGCGCAAATCATCTGGCAGCCCTTCTTTTGTAGCTTTGCCCGGGAGTTTTCCAGCAGGTTCTCCGTCTCCATGGAGAAGCCGCAAAGCACCTGATGGGGCTGGCGGTGACTTCCCAGGAAAGCCAGAATGTCCTGGGTGCGCTTCAAGGGGATGGTCATGTCCCCGTCGCTCTTTTTCACCTTCTGGGAGGCGGTGGTCACGGGGGTGTAGTCTGCAACGGCAGCTGCCATAATCACCATGTCCTGCCGGGGAGCCAGCTCCTCCACCGCCTGGAACATATCTTCCGCAGTGACCACCGGGCGGCACTTCACAAACAGGGGGGCCTTGACCTCCATGGCGCCGTGAACCAGAGTCACCTCCGCCCCCCGGAGCATGGCGATTTTCGCCAGGGCGCAGCCCATCTTCCCGGAGGAGTGGTTGGTGATGAACCGCACCGGGTCAATGGGCTCCCGGGTGGCTCCGGCGGTGACCAGCACCTTTTTCCCCGCCATATCCTTGGGGAAGGCCAGCTCCCGGAGAATGTACTCCAAAAGCACCCATTCCTCCGGCATCCGTCCGTCCCCGGAGTCTCCGTTGGCCAGCATCCCGTGATCCGGGGCGATGATCTCATAGCCGAAAGAGGCCAGCCGTTTCAGATTGTCCTGCACAATGGGATTGTGATACATATTGTGGTTCATGGCAGGGCTCACAAGCTTTTTGCAGGGGCAGGCCATGATGGTGGTGGTGAGCATATCGTCCGCAATACCCCAGGAGAGCTTGCCGATGACATTGGCAGAGGCAGGAGCCACGACAACCAAATCCGCCTGCTTGGCAAGGGCAACGTGCTCCACGCTGTATTGAAAGTTCCGGTCGAAGGTGTCAATGAGACACTTGGTGCCGGTGAGGGTTTCGAAGGTGATGGGGTTAATGAAATTGGTGGCGTTTTTGGTCATGAGCACCTGCACATGGCAGTGAAGCTTTTTCAGCATCCGGGCAAGATTGGGGATTTTATAGGCGGCAATGCTGCCGGATACAGCCAAAACAACGGTTTTTCCCGATAACATAGGGGAATCCTCCCTTGATTTTTTGAGATTTCTGAAAGGATTATACCACAGAAAAATTTTGAAAGCTATAGCAATTTTGGGAAAGTGTGGTATAATGAACCCGTCCGAAAAGCGAAGGCTTTTTGCTTTCCCCACCTGCAGGTATTCCTCCCCGGAAATCTGACAGGGGAAAAGTGGGAGCTAACGCTTTGTGTATGATACCCTCGAAAGAGGAATGATAACATGGAGGTAACATTATGAAACAAGGAAAAACCCTGTCCATGGTACAGCTGGCACTGCTCACGGCGCTGATTGTCATGCTGTCCTTCATCCCCTACATTGGCTACATCAAAATCCCCGTGCTGGCGGTGCAGGCCACCACCATTCACATCCCTGTGATTGTGGGCTCGATTTTGCTGGGGCCAAAGGCAGGGGGATTTTTAGGCTTTGTATTCGGCCTCACCAGCCTGATTAACAACACCACCCAGCCAGGGCTAACCGCTTTCTGCTTCTCTCCCTTTATTTCCATGGGGGAGGGACTGGGGGGAAGCCCTCTGGCTCTGGTGGTGTGCTTCCTGCCCCGGATTCTTACCGGCGTGGTGCCTTATTATGTATACCGGGGCTTGCAGAAGCTGGATAAAAAGGAAGGCCCCGGAAAGCTGTCGCTGCTCTTTGCCGGGGTGGCGGGCTCCATGACCAATACCATTTTGGTGATGGGCATGATTTACCTGTTCTTTGGCTCTGCCTACGCCGCTGCCCGGGGCATTGCCTATGAAGCTGTGCTGGGGGTCATCCTCAGCGTGGTAGGCATCAACGGCACCATCGAAGCGGTGGTGGCGGCGCTGCTGGCAGGTGCCATCTGCTTTGCCGTGATGAAGGCAAATATTCTGAAAACCAAGTAGGAGAAAACATATGATTCTGGCCATTGACATCGGAAATACCAACATTGTGATGGGCTGCTTCCAGGATTCCAAAATCCTTTTCCGGGAGCGGGTGTCCACCAAGCACACCGCAACGGATTTGGAGTATGCGGTGACCATCAAAACCGCTTTGGAAATGCACCATATGAATCCCCAGGACATCCGGGGAGCCATCGTGTCCTCGGTGGTGCCCTCTGTCACCAACACCTTCAAGCGGGCAATCGAAAAGTTCTGCAAGGTAAAGCCCCTGGTGGTGGGGCCGGGAATCAAAACCGGCCTCAAAATCCGGATTGACAATCCTGCCCAGCTGGGAAGCGATTTGGTGGTGGATGCCGTGGCCGGCTGTCAGGAGTACCCGGCGCCTATGATTATCATTGACATGGGCACCGCCACCACCTTCTCCGTCATTGATAAAAACCACAACTACCTGGGGGGCCTCATTACCACCGGCATGGCGGTGTCCGCCGAGGCTCTGGTGAGCCGCACCTCCCAGCTGCCCCGGGTGTCCTTTGACCCGCCCAGAAGCATCATCGGCACCAACACGGTGGAGTGTATCAAAAGCGGCCTGATGTACGGCAGCGCCTCCATGATTGACGGCCTCATCGACCGGATTCAGGCGGAAATGGGGGAGAAGTGCACCGTGATTGCCACCGGCGGCCTTGCCGGGCAAGTGGTGCCCCTGTGCAGAAACTCCGTGATTCTGGACGATGACCTGCTGCTGAAAGGGCTCATGCTCATCTACCAGAAAAACACGGAAAAGTAAGGAGAATGAAGGATGGAATATACCGTTTTAGGAAAAACCGGCCTGAAAGTGTCCCGGATGGGCTTGGGCGGCATCCCGGTGCAGCGTACCCACCGGGAGGGTACCAAAAAGCTTCTGCAGGCCATGGCGGCGGCAGGAATCAACTACATCGACAGCGCCAGAGCCTACTCCGTCAGCGAGGAATACCTGGGCTACGGCCTGGAGGGGATTCGGGACAAGTTCGTCCTGGCCACCAAAAGCGGCGCCAAGGATAAAGAAACCATGGCAAGAGATGTGGACATCAGCCTGAAAAATTTCCGCACGGATTATATTGACCTCTACCAGCTCCATAACCCGGATGCCCAGGGCCTGGAGCAGATTCTCTCTCCCGGCGGTGCTTTGGAAGCGTTGCAGGAGGCGAAGGCTGCCGGTAAGATCGGACATATCGGCATTACTCTGCACTCTTTGGAGCTGTTCCAGAAAGCACTGGACATGGACTGGGTGGAGACCATCATGTTCCCCTACAATTTCGTGGAAACTCAGGCTGAAAACGAGATTGCCGCCTGTGCCCAGAAGAACATCGGCTTTATCGCCATGAAGCCTCTGGCAGGGGGTGCCATCGAGGACGCCCGCCTTGCCCTGCGGTTCGTGGGGAAAAACCCCGCCGTCACCATCGTGATTCCCGGCATGGCAGAGCTTTCTGAGCTCCAGGAGAATCTGGCGGCTGCGGAGGATAAAAGCCCCTGGACAGAGGCAGAGGAAGCCAAGGTGGAGGAAATCCGGAAAACCCTGGGCTCCCAGTTCTGCCGCCGGTGCAACTACTGCGCCCCCTGCACCGTAGGCATTCCCATCCCCTCCATGTTCCTGATGGAAGGGTACTTAAGCCGCTACGGCCTGGAGGACTGGGCAAGAGGCCGCTACGAGGCCCTGCCCCAAACCGCCTCCGCCTGTATCCAATGCGGCGCCTGCGAACCCCGCTGCCCCTACCACCTGCCCATCCGGCAGATGCTCAAAACCGTCAAGGAAAAGTTCGGAAAATAACTGATATATAAGCAAATAGCTATGAAAAATTGCCACCGGCCAGATAAAGCTGCCGATGGCAATTTTTTGTTTGATAATTGTCGAATGCTTCCCATTGCCCTGTCAGATTATGCAAGGTTATAGGTCACAAAACAGGTTGTCACTCTGTATGGTTGCAACGATTGAGAAAATTCAGCAGTTCATGATAACCCACACTGTCTAATGGGTATTTCAGGATATTGTCGAAAGCCAGAAGTAAATAGTCCAGATTTGTTTCAATAAGGGCAGGGGCACCCTCCATAATGCTTGCTACTGACATCATGGTTGAGCTTTCCGTATAGTTATCCCACTGCTCTCCATCCGCATAAAGCATTTTGGTTGCTTCTGTGAAACTGCGCACGCCCTGGTCAAAGCTGCTGGTCTCGTGGTTTTCCCGGAAATCTGCGAAATGTGCCCTGGCATCTTCAAGTAGGGAAATATATTCCTTTTGTGTTCGCTCTGTCTGGATTCTGTTCCAGGAAGCCCAGGCTATGCCTGTCACAATAGCCAGAATGCATACGCACAATATCAGTACCTTATACTTCTTCACTCTCCAAAACCTCCATCCCAAATTTGCATTTTCTCTTCTGTATAGGTTTTTTAGCAGCGCAGGTACCGAACAAATACCATGCACAGCATGAAGGGTTTTTCTCGACTTCCAATCCTGGGGGAATCGTTATCAAATGGGTGCGCACTTTTTGGTGAGCCAGGCGATTTCTTCGGTGCTCAGCAGGGGGGAGAGCTTCTCTACCACCTGGGCGTGGTAGTCATTCAGCCACTGCCGTTCTTCCTTCGTCAGCTCCTCCGGCAGCACGCAGCTGACATCAATGGGGCAGAAGGTGATGGGCTCGAATTTCAGGTACCGGCCGTATTCGCTTTCTCCTGCCTCCACACAAACCAGCTCGTTTTCAATCCGGATACCCACTTCTCCTTCCTCATAGATACCCGGCTCGTCGGTGATAATCATTCCCGGCTGGAAGGCCACGTTGTTGTGGGGACGGAGGCTGTGAGGCCCTTCGTGGACAGCCCCCACATGGGAGACGCTGTGACCGGTGCCGCAGCGGTAGTCAAGCTGGTGCCGCCACATAGGCTGCCGGGCCAGCATATCCAGCTCCCCGCCGGTAGCCCCGGCTCTCCACACCGCCATAGCTACATCAATGTGGCACCGGAGCACCCGGGTGTAGGCCAGCTTGTGGGCTTCGGAAATCTCCCCAAGGGCGTAGGTGCGGGTGATGTCCGTAGTGCCCTGGTAGTAGGTGCCGCCGCAGTCCACCAGCAAAAAGCCGTCGGTGCCAATCTGGGCGTCAGAGCCGGCCTTGGGGGCATAGTGCATCATGGCGGCGTTGGGACCCCAGGCGGCAATGGTGGGGAAGCTGGGGAAGAGGAAGCCCTCTCCCTGGCTCCGATACCGAAGAAGAATCTTGTCTACATCCGTCTCCCGGAGGGCTTCTCCATTGGAGAGCCGCTTTTCCAGCTCCATCTGGAAGCGCACCATGGCGGCACCGTCAGAAAGGTGTGCCTGCCGGGTGGCGGCAATTTCCGTCTCGTCCTTTACCGCCTTCATCATGCTGATGGGGTCGGCCTTTTCCAAAAGGGTGCAGGCGGGATTCTCCCGGAGGGCATTGTAAAGGGCGGCGTTGAGACTGGCCGGGTCAAACAGCACCCGCTGGGGCTGGGAAATCCCGGCAATGTAGCCGGGCAGGGCCTGGTAATCTTCCAGGGAAACCCCAGCCTGGGCAAGAGCGTCCTTCGCTTCTGCCGGAACCCGGCTCCCATCGGTGAAGAGCACCGCCTTGTCCATGTCCACATAGCAAAATGCCAGGGCGTAGGGGGTGTGGTCAATGTCCCCGGCCCGGAGGTTCAGAAGCCAGGCAACGCTGTCCAGCCGGGTGACCACCATGGCGGTAGCCTCCTCCTGGTGCAAGGCTTCCCGAAGTTTTGTCAGCTTTTCCGCCGGGGAGAGCCCAGCGTACCGGGTGTCCAGGAGCCACACAGGGGTGGAAGGCAGGGAAGGTCTGTCCTCCGTCCAGGCCTCGTCCACCAGAGGCAGGGGGGAGAGAACGAACCCAACCTTCTGGGCCAAAGCCTCCAACCGCCGCAGCTGGCTCAGAGGCATGACCTCTGCCGTGTAGCCCAGCACCTGACCGGGCTGCAATTTATCCGCCAGATATTCTTCCAGAGTGGGCACGCCCTTGACCCCCATGTGCATGGAGGCCACCCCGGTGCCAGCAAGAGCTGCGTCCGCAGCCCCAAAGAACCGCCCGTCCACCCACAGGGCGGCCTCCTGTAAAGTCACCACCAGATTGGCGTTTTCGCAGGAGAAGCCGGAGAAATACTCCCAGGCGGTGTAGTGAGCCGGGGCGTATTCGCTGGCGTGGGGGTCGGAGCTGGGCATGAGATAGGCATGGCAGCCGGATTTTTCCATAGCCGCCCGAAGGTCGGCCAAACGCTGAGGAACGGTTTTCATAGCAAACACTCCTGTTGAGTAGAATTTTCCTTATCATAGCACCGTTATGGGAAAAATGCAAATGCGGCGTGCCGCCGGCGGCCAGTGGCCGCTGACAATTTCCCACGGTAATCTTCTGCAAATCGTTACTGCCCCTCCAATGCCCGGTATCGGCACCAAAGGCTCCCGGCCTGTGGGAGCTGGCAAAAATCTTTGATTTTTGACTGAGGGATTCACAGCAGGCATTCTCCATATCCAGAAAACCAATGTGGAAAGCAAAACCAGCCCCCGGGAGGAGCTGGTTTTTGCGCTTATTCCTTTGCAGGGAGCACACTTACTTCCCCCTGGGACAGGGCTGCCTCCCGGCCGTCAGAGTACCGCACCACCAGACGGAAATGCTCGTCGATAGCCAGGGCGGTGGCGGGTTCCCGCCCGGTGGAGGAGATGACCTCCACCGCCTTTCCCAGCACCAGACTGTAGTCCCGGTAGGGCTGCAAATGCCCCAAAGGGTCCGGGTTTTGATAGCAGTCCATCAGCTGATTGAGAATCTCCGCAGCCAGACGGTTCTTTCCGTCGGGGAAAGTCTCTGAAAATACCGGCCCGGCAATGCTTTCCAGCTCCGGAGGGAAGCCCTCCGCCGGGGCGTACACATTTACCCCAATGCCCACAATGCCGTATTCCAGCATACCGTTTTCCATGGAAAAGGCCCCTTCTGTGAGAATCCCGCAGACCTTTTTCCCGTGGAGGTAAATGTCATTCACCCACTTCACCTGGGGATGCTCCCCGGATACTGCCTCTATGGCCCGGCAGACAGCCACCGCTGCCATGGTGGTAAGCCCCAGAGAGGATTCCGGGGACCAGTCCCGGGGCCGCAGCAGCAGGCTGAGATAAATCCCGGAGCCATGGGGGGAGTAAAAGGAGCGTCCGTACCGGCCCTTTCCTGCCTCCTGACAGTTGGCAATCACCGCCGTGCCCTCCGGCGCTTTTTCCTGGGCCAGAGACTTTACCGCCTGATTGGTGGAGTCCACTCTGTCCTGCACCTGCACCCGAAGGGCTTGGTGGCGAAGATACTTCTGCACCCCCTGGCAGGAGAGAATGTCCGTATCCCGGGACAGACAGTAGCCCTTGTTGGGAACGGCGTCAATGGGATAGCCCTCCTGCTGCAAAGCTTTCACAGCTTTCCACACCCCAGCCCGGGAGACATTCAGGGCTTTTCCAATCTCCTCCCCGGAGAAATACTGCCCCTTGCTGCTTTCAAACAGGGCCAGAATTTTCTCACGAAGGGTCATGGGGAACCCCCTTATGGAGCTTCAAAGCGGCGGAAAGCCGGCTGCACAGGGCCAGGGCCAGAGCCACCTTGATAAGATCCGGGATGATGTAGGGAATGACGCACTTGAGAAGCACCGCCCACAGGCCGATGGCTCCCGTGTTCCGGGTGTAGACCAGGAGAAACCAGCCGGTACCCAGGGCATAGCAGGCAAGTAACCCTGCCACCATGGAGATGGCCAACGCCCAGGGCTTCCGCCCCAGGAGCTTCTCCATGCCCCACATCACAAGAGCCGAGGCCAGGAAGCCGAAAATGTAGCCGCCGGTGACGCCTACCAGCGCTCCCAGTCCGCCCTTCATCCCGGCAAACACCGGCAGCCCCACGGCGCCCATAATCAGGTACAAAAACACAGCGGCAGAGCCCAGCTGTCCTCCCAGCACTCCCACGGCGATGAACACACCGAAGGTCTGCATGGTGAAGGGCACCGGCCCGGGAATCATAATCTGGGCGCAGATTGCCATGACAACGGCAAAAAGGGCCACATAGGTAAGCTTACGGATTTTCAGGGACTTTTCCATTCAAGATGCTCCTTTTCCTTTTTCTGTAAGGAGTATAGCATATCTTTTCCTGATTGTAAACCACTAAATTCTAAATGGTTTACAATCGGAAGGAAGAATTGTTTTTGGAATGCTTGACAAACCGGGTGGTATATGGTAGAATACTCAGGCATGAAAATATTGTCTTTTTATTCGGAGTGATACCCAAGAGGCCGAAGGGGCTCCCCTGCTAAGGGAGTAGGCGGTCAAAAGCCGCGCGAGGGTTCAAATCCCTCTCACTCCGCCACAGAGAAACAGGACAGATAATTTTATCTGTCCTGTTTTTTGCTGTTTTTCGTGATTTTTTGGAGAATCCGGAATTTTATGGAGAATAATTTTTTGGCGGCTCTGTTTGTTCCCGGCCGGTGCGGGCATAAAAATGGCGACAAAATGGCGATGAAAATGGCGATGAAATAGTTTTACCCCCTCCCGGGCGCTGTGGCCGGGAGGGGGTTTGGTTATGCTGTGGGATTTTCCGTCTGGGTTTTCTCATGCTGGGTGCCGAAGTAGAACGACACCACCATGGAGATGATAATCATGGCGTTGTCCGGGCCGATGTCGCCCCGGAGGGCCAGGACCGCAAACACGGCGATCACCACCATGGTCACGATGGTTTTCACCTTGATGAGGCTGGCCAGGTTCTTTTTGATGGTTTCCATAGGTACCTCCTTAATTCGGTTTGTGGAAGGCTTCCAAGTCATCAATGCGGTGATTGATGACTTTGATTTGCTCCTCCACCACCGGCATGCGCTTGGCGAAGTTGTTATGCTCCCGCACTTCCCGGGTCAGCTCCTGGATCTTGGTATCCGTCACCGCCTGGGCAATCTTTATGGCGTTTTCGCTTTTCCGGGCGGTGACCAGGCTGGTTACAATTACGCCAACCAGGGACATTCCGCCGGTAATGATGGCCACCACAATGGCTTCACTCATGTTTCTCACCTCCGGTCAACACTCGACGATTTCGATGGTCAGGCCCTTGAACAAGCCGCTTCGTTTGCTCTGATAGGCAACACTTAACGGCTGTGCATAGGCATTCACCGTTTCCATCTTGTCTTCTTCGTTCAAAAATGAAAACCGGAAGGTAGCTTTGCCTTTCATAAGCTTCTTCAGATAGACAAACTCTTCTTTCGTAAGAAATTCGTACGAAAACTTCCAGCTTCTTCTATCGTACCGATCTATTGACCTGTGATAAACGCCGGATTGGTCGAAACCGCTGGATGGACTTTCGGTATCTTCATATGTGATTTGCACATCCACATCGGAGCTGAGCATTTTAGAGCCGTCTATCAGATGAAATTCATCATACGGTCGTTTAATCACCAGGGATAACCTCCTGTCATTTTCGCATACCGGCCCGCTTCTCTTTTCACTGCATCAAACAGCTGTTTGTCCGATATGCGAATATTCAGAACCGCAGACAAGATAGCTTTCAGCAGGGAAACCATGTTATTCAATATAGCGGAATTGCTGTCATCAATGTCTTCCAGGACACTGAAAATGCGATCGTCAGCATTTGCGGCGGTATCGGCAATACCGGACTTACTCACAGATACGGACGGGACTGCGGCACGGGTCAGAGCGCTGGTAACCTGCATATCCGCCTGCATGGAATCGGTCGTGAGGGTGGATACATCATGCAGTGCTTTGGTAAGCGGCTGGGTATTGGCCTCAATACCAACAGCAATGCCGGGAGGAATCCATTTTCCCACTTCGTCACGCATGACCTTGGACGGAGAAGCAATGCCAAAGAAGCTTTTAATGGCATTCAGAGCGGAACTGGCGATATTTTTGGCAGCGTCCCAAAGGGCACTCGCCATTGCGCCGATGCCATTGATCAGGCCGTTGATGATATCCTTGCCCACCTGAATCCAGTTGACATTTTTGATTGCGTTCCAGATTTTCTTTGCCACATCTCCGGCGGCGGTTATGATGTTCGGCATGGCGTTGCCGATGCCTTTGATCAGGCTAACAATCAGGTCAAAGCCTGCCGCCAGGATTTTGGGCAAATTCTGAACCAATCCGGACAGCAATTTTGCCACTGCGTCACCGGCGGAGCGTAATATCTGGGGGAATGTCTGCCGGATGCCATCTATCAGATTCAGCAGGATTTTTTTGCCTGTTTGGAGGATATCAGGCAAATTGGATACCAGCATATTGATGAAGGACACGCACAGGTTCAGGGCAGAATCCACCAGGCCGGGCAGGGCACCCAAAATACCGTCCACAATTTGGTTTACCATGGTGCCGCCATTTTCCAGCAAATCGGGAAGTTTGGCCCCGATGGCGTCAATCACGGACTGGACAATGTTTCCATCTGTTCCAAGGATTTCCGCCGCAGCCTGGTCAAGGCTTCCCCGCAGGCTGTTGATTGTATCGCTTCCCAGCTGGATCCAGTCGGTGGACAGGATAGCAGTGCCCAGAGAAGTCACAATATTCAAAGCCGCTTCCGCCAGGTAAGGCAATGCGGAAATGATGGCGCCGCCTATTCCGGTAACCAGGTCAATGCCCATTTGCAGGATGGAGTCGGCGTTGTCCGCCATAAGATTCATGCCTTGGATTGCCATGCCAAACAAGCTGCTCAGGGTTGCGGGCAGGGCAGAAAAAATATTTCCCACCATGGGAATCAGGTTGTTCTGGAAGAAGATGAAAAAAGTCTCTCCCAGAGCGGCCAGGGACGGCCCGATATCCCGGCCTGTGGCAAGATTGGCCATCAAATCGCTGAAAGCCGCCTTCATGGATGCCATGGAGCCGGAAAATGTTTTTTTCGCCTCATCCGCAGTTGCGCCAGTTATGCCAAGTTCACCCTGGATAACATGGATTGCCTGGTACACATCATTCAGGTTGTTGATGTCATACTCTACTTTGGAGATCTTCTGGGCATCGGCAAGCAGCCGTTCCATTTCTGTTTTGGTGCCGCCGTATCCCAGCTTCAGATTGTCCAGCATGGTGTAGTTCTGCTTTGCAAAACCCTGGTAGGCATCGGTAATCCGCTCCATGTCGGTGCCCATTTTGTTGGCATTGTCGGCCATATCCTTCAGGGCCATGTCCGCTGCCGCCGCAGCTGCTTCCGTGTCCCCGCCCAGGCTTTGCAGGAGGGAGGCGGAGAAGCTGGTTACCTGCTCCATATAGTCGTTGGCAGACATTCCGGCGGTTTTATAGGCCTTTTCCGCATTGGCAATCACTGTTGCGGCACTGTCCTTAAACAGCGTCTCGATGCCGCCCAGGCTTTGCTGGAGGGCAGCTCCGGCTTGCAGCGAATCAGAAAGAATCTTTCCAATTCCGGCAGCGGCAATCAGGCCCTTGATCTTCCCCACCAGGTTAGAGCCGAAGATACCGCCGGCGGACTGACCGGCAGAAGGCATCTCGCTGTTGAAGACATTGGAGAGATTTCCTTTGATGCCTTCCGCAGACGGGATTACCTGCACATATGCTTTTGCAATACTACCTGCCATGCGCCACCCCCGTTATCTGTGTCCATGCGGCTTCAAAGTCCTGGTCGGATTCAAATGCTTCTACCGTTTTATCCTCTTGTTCGGTTCCGAGAATCACGGAAAGAATGGATGGGGGACGGTTTGTCCCATTTTTGCCATCCTCCGAGTTCATCCACAGCAGCATGGACAACCGGTCCACCGCTGCCGCCAGAAGAAGATCCGTCTTCGATGCTTTTGCACCCATAAGGCGCATTTTAATCCGGGAATCCTCCCTCAAACCGACAGCGAGCGTTGCCAGCCTGGATGCCGGCAACGCTCTGTAATCGTATATCCCGTATGTTTCCGCAAGGTCACAAATCAGTGCATCCTTGTCTTCGGAAAGCATGCCGGCGAGGGCAATCAGTTTTTTATGTTACCGGATCCACGGAAGATTTCGGCAATGGCTTCGCTCACCGCAGAAATGGGCACATTCCCGTTTTCCGGGTTGCGGAGATGCGCATAGAGGGCCTTTTTCTGCTCATCTCCCAGAAGCAGCCTGAGCACCTGGGACATGGCCATGGGATTTTTTTCCACATCCGCAATGGCATCCAGCAGCTCCATATTGTCCAGGACATGATCCTCGATTGCATAGGAAAATCCGGATTTCAGATTACCAGTAATCACTTCTTTTCCCCCTTCCTCAGTCGGCAGCAGCGGCAGGATCCACGATATATTCGTGGTGATATACCCCGGAATCATCGGGTTCTGCGGAAATGGTGATGCCATAGCCCACCGCCTGATTGCCCTTGTATACAATCTCATCGATGGCGGTAATGGTTCCGGTGGGAATTACCAGCCGCTTTGCCACGCCGCCCTTCATGATCATATCAATGACCCAGGCGCTGGGGCCAAGCTCCTCGGCGGTGACATTTACGGAAATGCCGGTGCTGATGTCCCCGGTAACACTGCCGTCACCGTATACGGTTTTCAGCACCTCCGGGTTGAGGGCTTCGATCATCACGAGCTTGAAGGTGTCCGGCTTTTCGGTCTGATAATGCAAGACCTCATCCCCGCCCCAGGCCCGGGCACTTTCAAAAGAGGGGCTGTTGTTATTGGAAACACCGTCCTCAGAGATGTATCCCAGGCTCTTGAATGCCTCATTCAATGCGGTCACGGCATCGGTAGGGAGCGCAGTGCCCACCGGCGCCCGGAATGCAGCGCCGCCCTTTTTGGGCTTGCTGGCCGTGACCAGTTTGGAACTGACCTTTACAACTGCCATATATTGGCTCCTTTCAGTAATGATTTATCTCGTATACTGCCTGATAGCGGTATCGCTTGTTGTCCGTATCGATTACCGGATAATCTGCTGACAGCTGAACCATTCCAACCTCATCCAGCGTATCCAGGCTGTCCAACACGGATTTTACTTTTTCATTGAGGCTGGCTGCCTCAAACAAAGACTCTGCATAGGAATCTGCAATCAGGTTCCCGCTCTCCAGAAAGCGCTCACGGCCTGCCCCGGACCTTTTCAGCACCACAAACCTGGTGGGCGGGGCGGCGGGAATCTCCAGAAATACGGGAACCTGGAGGGCGGCAGCCGCATAATCACGCAGAACTGTCTCGATCATCTTGTGCCTCCATAACGCCCTTTGCGTTTACTCTGGTACGGCCGACATGCACATCGGATACATATTTTACGCCGGTTGCCTGGGTCAGCCTCCGGGCTTGTGCTTCGCAGATATCCCCTATCTCAGGAGATTTCAGAAGCTCCCGGATTCCGGCACTATCCAGCTCAATCCGTACATTATCCATAGCGCTCCACCCGCACCTTTCTGTTCCAATCCAGGGGAAGCTGGGCCTCGATGTATTCCCTGGGGGGTGTATATACCCGCCAGCTTTGCCCAAAAAAGTCAACCCGGCAGTCATCCCACCGGTGGGTGTCCCCTTTGGGAAGGCAAAGTTCATAGGCCGCCCGCTTTCCATACAGCTGCAGATCCTGGACAACAGCCTCCGCCGCCACCGGAGTAACCAGCACATTTTCCACTTCCACCGGGGTCTCCCTGAAAACAGGTGCAGAGAATGCATCGGTTCCGGTCTGGGTTCGTTCGTACAAAGTTACGGAGATTCCCCTAATCATTCCCGCCATACAGCTCCATCACCCCAAATCTCTGCCGCCGCAGACCGAGCCGGTCCAGCTCACTTCGTTTGATAAACAAGCCGCCACCGGGTACCAGCAAAGTGCCGGAGGCGGAATAGCCTCCGGCTGCCTGGCTCATCTGGGTCATAGGCTCCTGACTGGTGGAAGTCATCAGTGTCCTGGCAACCACATCCACCGTTACGCTTTTGGCCACTTCGGCCAGGTCGGGATCCTTCTCAACCATGGCATCCAGATCCCGGCCACGCTTGCGGGCTTCTGAGCGCAGGGAGGCGCATACCACCGGAAGCAAGGCGTTTGCCCGCTCCGTCTCCTGGGGGGTCATGGGCCGCCATAAGGATGTGATGTCATCTATGGTTGCGTAGTTCATGCCTTTTTCCTTTTGGCGGAGCCGGTGGCTTTTGCGCCGGGTTCGGATGCCTTCTCCTTTTCTGCGTCAGCCTCCGGGTGTTCCTCCGGCTCCGGAACAGGGAGCCAGGTCTTGGACCGGATTTCAAAGGGCGTAAAAAGAATGTTGCCGGTCTTTGTGTGCTTGTATTTCATTCCGTCACCCCCGTTTTATCAGCCCGCCGCTTTGGTGATTACGGCGAAGGCCTCCGGGTCCAGGATGCCCCAGCCAATGTATGCCTCCATCCGCAGCAGCACCTGATTGTGGCCCTTCAGGTCTCCGGCGGAGGTGTCGTTGTCGGGATTGCCGTACTCGATAATCTCCACAGGCATCTCAGTGGCGTAACCCCAGCGGAAGCGGTTGGCAAAGTCGCCCACATATGCCATGCTGGTGGTTTCCACGGAGGTGGGCATCTTGGATACGGTGCTGTTGATGTCCAGGGAGATGCCGGCGAAATTTGCGGGGCATCCGCCGAAACGGAACTCGGGATACTGGACTACGCCGTTGGCCTTGACCTTTGCCATGTCGGATGCCATCGTGGGAGACATGGCGATTCCGTTGAAATCCTTATCGGCGCCGGTGATCATGGCGATGGCGGCATCCAGGTTGTCATCGGGCGTACCGGCAACATAGGACACGCTGTTGCTGATCTTGTCGTCAAAGTTGTTTTCGCCCACCACTGCGGAGTCCGCATTGGTCCGGGGGTTGACTCCGTGGAAGGCTGCCAGATCCAGAGCACGGGCAAAGGCACGGCCTGCACCTTCGCCGAACTCCTCCAGAACCCGCAGCTGATACGCTTCGTCGGCATGCATGAACTCGTCGGATACCCGGGCGGAATACTCAAACTTGACGGGCGTGATGTTCACGCTGCCCAGGGTGGCACCGCCGGCGCTCTTGGCACCGTTCTCCGCTACGATATCCGCCTCCTTGTCCAGGCTGAAGGTGAAGATCCGCTCGCCGGTAAAGGGAATGGGCTTGCGGGTGGAGAGCTTCGCCAGGGCACTGTGCCCGGATACCATGTTGATCATGCCCTGAACAAGCTCAGGGGGAAAGTTGGTTCCCATAGAAATTCCTGCCATAATTTTTTACCTCATTTCTTAGTCTTTCATCAGCTGGCTCAGAAGGGCTCTGGTAGCCGCCTTCTTGCCATCTGCCGGTGTGGATTCTGTGTCCCGCAAAGGCGGGGCACTGTGTGTCTGACCGCCCAGCAGCTTTGCAAGGGCTTCCGCATCTTTGCGGATGGACTCCTCGCTTTCGCCGGACAGCCGGCTGGCCAGCTCATAGGGCAGGCCGGACTCATGGGCGATTCTCGTTTTTACCGAGGCGGTCTCGTAGCCCTTGATTTTGGTCTGCATTTCTGCCAGGTTCTGATCGTACCCGGCGTACTTTTTGGCGGTGTCTTCCGCCTCCCTGGTCATCTGACCAATCTGCGCCTCATAGTCGGCAACCTTACGCTTCAGGTCGTCATAGTCGCCGTACTTTTTGGCAATGCTCTCTCGCTCCCTTTTGAGCCGCTCACCAATGGCGGCGTCAAAAGCCTCCTGTGTCGTGATAGGTACAAATTCTGCCATTTTTTAACCCTTCCTTCCCACAATTTGCCCGGTGGTATCGGGAAATATTTACAAAAAGAACGGGATATCGTCCTTTTAGTAACTGATTTTCTGGCGCCGTCTGGTTTTTTCTTCCGCACACAGCCAGAAGGCCAGTATGGCGCTGTCCAAAAGCTCAATATGCACACCCTCCATGAGGGCTTTGTATCCAAATCCGCCGCCGGAGCCGATGGCCCGCTTTTCACAGTTGGATGCCGCCTGTGCCAGACTGGGCTGCCCCATGTGACAGATGGTTTTTCCGAATATCCCCTGCTCAAAGGCGGCATTGGCCGCAATGACCTGGTTGACCGTGGGCAGGACAGGTGCCTTTAAGTGTGCGCTTTTCATAGCATCTGCCAGCAGCTGCTGTCCGCTGGCGCCGTCCACGGCCACGCCGGCCAGGTCGGCCCTGGATAAAAAATCCACAATCCACCCACAGCCGTTTCGTGCCGGCTGGCAGTCGATGCTCTCAATGAAAATCTTCCCCGCTGTGGTCTTTACCCCAATGGAGAGCGCCACACCGCTTCCGTCTTTTGCAAACTTGATTCCCGCATACAGCTTTCCTCGCAGGCCCGGCAGCTTCTCACACTTGAGCCCGTCCCATTCGGCCTGGCTGATGGCGCTTTTCAGGCTGTACCGAAGCCAGAGGCCAAGACGCTGGATGTTAAAATCCACCGCATCGGACCCGATTTCGTCGGCAATTTTCCGTTCTGTAAGCACGGTGCCAAGACTGGGGTTCGTTTCATACCAGGCATCTACATCATGGGGGTCTGTCTGGTTTTCCACGCTCCACTCGGCCCAGAAGGTGTTTTGTGCCGTTCCCTGCAATGCGTTGTTCCGCAGCTTCAGGAACACGGTGCCGGAGCTGACCGGCGTGGGGGGTGTGCCACAGAAGATGGTCTGGGGGTTTTGGCTGTCGGACACAACATACTTGAGGGCGCTCTCCTGGTCGTCGGTGTATTCCTGGGCCTCATCAATCACCAGAAGGTCAAAGCCCTCGCCCAAGCCGCCTTTTGCTGACCGGGTGCGGAAGCTGATGGAGCCGCCGCCCTCATCCAGCAGTGTGATGCACTCCATGCCCATCTGCTTGGTGTAGGTGTAGCTCTTTTCATAGGTTTGCCCTGCCTTTGGGCGCATGACTTCTGTGTAGCCTGCCCCATTGAGGAGGGCGGCCAGTCGGCGGGAAGCTGCTGTGCTGGTGGTAGTCCGGTGAGCGGTGTGCAGAATCCTTTCCCCGTTCTCCAGGCCGTGCAGCTCCCTTATGGCCACCACCTCATTTTTGCCATTCCGGCGGGGAACACTGTATCCGCATTTCGTATGCACCCACAGGCCGTCATCCCCCACCGCCATGATGTCGCATAAAAGAAGAAGCTGCCATTCCTGGGCGGTTCGCCCGGTGGCAGCATACAAGTCGGCGGCTTCCTGACCTTTGGTGCTGGTGTATGGCAGCACCAGGTCAGTGGTGGGGGTCTGGCGGCCTATTTTCGCTTGCTCCGAAGGTTCTTTTGGGACAGTCCTGTTTGACGGATTCTTTTTCGGTTTGAGGTCGGTTTTTCCGCTGGTCATTCCATTCCCTTCTTTCCGTCAATGTTGGAACAGGCCCCAGGCTGTCACCTCCTGCATGTGGGTTTCTGAATATACGGAAAATAGAAAAGTGCACAAAAAAACCACGGTGCAAAAGCATCGTGGTTTTTATCTGTTTGGGCTATGTTTCTGGGATGATGGCAAACAGCTTATCCCCCAGCGCAGCATACTGGCTGTACAGGTCCCGGGTTTTTGTGTCTTCCCCTTGGGAATAGTACACCTCGGCAGCCCTGACCTCGTCCAGCATTGCCAAAGCGTCATCTTCCCCATAATCCCGCCCGGGTTCAAAAGCAATGTTCCGTGCTTTCAGCAGTTCCTGTTCCTGCGGCGTCAATTCGATTTTCATTTTTTGAGCGCCTCCAGTTTCTTTCGAGTTTTGGTATGTGTTGGGTAGCAGGTGACAATCACGCCTGTTTCCGGGTTTATGGCCATGGTTGCGTGCCTTCCTACCACTGTAATGGAGGGCCGTCCCTCCTGGTCGTACTTGACAGGGTTGACTTGCAGCGGGTTTTCTATGGCATCCTGGATATACTCCACAGGCACGCTTCGTTCCGCCATACGCTGCCGGACATGGTCGCTTATCTTTTGCACCGTAATACCATGGGTGCGCAGTCCAATCAGTCTTCTTTCTGCTATTGTAACATCTTCTTCGGGAGATGTCCACTGCTTTGTATGCACATTTTGCCGCTTTCCGGTTCCCGGGTCAAATTCCACAACGCACCGGCAGTTGGCGTGGCGTCGGTAGACATCCGGGGGAACATCGGGATAGGCATAGCTTCCGGCAAGGCGGCTGCACCATTCACAGCAGCGGTAATGTGCTCTTCGGATTACTTTGGGAGCTAAGCCGGATTTCCCCTGAAAATCCACATTGGCCTTCAGGACGGAATCCACCACGCCTCTGGAGTATGTAACCACCGGTTCGCCCAGAATCCAGGCTACATCGTCATAGAACTGCGCTGCGTCCAGCCGATTGAGGATTCCGTCAATTTTATCCTTGTCCACAGGTACGGTTTGGGGTTTCAACCCGATGCCTGCCGCCTCGTTGAGGGCTTTTTGCAGCTGCTGCGTTACATCACAGACCATTGCATGATCTTCCTCCAGCAGCGGACGGATAACACGGTCTGCAATATTCCAGTACATCTTTCCGTCGGGCAGATCCTTTCCGGTCATGGTGGAAAAGGCATCGGCCAGGGCACGGCCCACAGCCTCGGCATACTCTCCGGCCTCCTCATACCCAGCCTTGCCGGCCTTCAGGAGGTCCAGAAGCTCCGAAGCCCTGGCATCATCTGAAAGATTTTCCAAAAATATCCTGCGGAGCCTTTCCAGAAGCTCCGGGGCGATGTCGTCCATCCTTTGCACCTCAGCTTTCGGAAGAGATGCCGGTCAGCTCCCGGAGATTGGAGGGGCCGAAGTAACCGGGCATAACCTGGTTGACTTTCCCCACAGCATCTCCGATTCCTGCCAGCATGGCCGCATCCGGCTCAAACACCGGATCCCATGTGGGACGGGTCAGGTAAATCTGCCTCCGCTGGTAAGCAAAATTATCCCGCAGGCAGGCGGCCAGGAATCCGGCATTCAGAAAGCCCGTGCCAAAAGTGCGCTGGGCCTTCCGTGCTGCCAGGCGCAGAGGCTCATGGCTGGCTTTGATTGCCTCGGCACTGGATGGGTTGTCCGTCACGAACCCCAGATCGTCCAGGGTCAGGCCGGTTTCTCCTGCAAACAGTGCCGCAAAGGTCCGCAGCTGCTCCGTGAAGGGGCTCATGCTCACCTGGGAGAACTGACCCACTTTGGGGGAATCCCCCTCTTCGTCCTTGGTGAATTGCAGCATGGTGGAGATGGTCGCCCGCCATCTGTCCATGGGTTCTGCATCCGGGTCGGTGCCCAGGACATACTTCTGGGGGAAGGAGTAGAACTCGGCGGAGATTTCCGAGCGTTTGAGGGTGCGCAGCGCTCCCTGCATCAGATTCATACACGCCCGGGTAATCCGGCTGTGCCCGAAGGGCCGCACAGCATCCGGGCGGTGCAGTATGGGCACAAGCAGGGGATAGGGAGCCGGATTTTTCATCCGGTACGGTTTTGCACCTTTGGGGTAGTACCAGGTTTCTCCGGCGGTGAAGTAGGCCTCCAGCGTTGGGCTGTCATGGTCGTCCCTGGCGAGAACGGCGTATCCTTCCACCAGCATATTGGTAATGGGGTCAATAATCCCGGTGGCGTTTCCTCCGTCGATTACCTGAAGCCTGGGAAATCCGGTGTCATCCGGCGATATGTAGATAAAGCAGCAGGCCGCAATGAGCGCCGAGAGGATGGCTGAGTCAAAAAGAATGTCGGCATTGTTCTGGCGGTAGATTTCGTTCAAATCAAAGTTGTCGTTGGCAAACTCCCGGAATACCAGCCGGTCTGCCAGCTGATCCACCGCCTTCCCGCACCAGCCCAGCACCTCATTGAAACACTTGAATTCTTTCGGGATGATGATGTTGAAATCCCTGTTGGCATTCTTCATCTCATAGTAACGGTACCGGACAGCAACTCTTATCCGCTTGTTGTTAAGCTTGCGCCGCAGGTATCCCATACCTCGGTATTTTTCCATGAATCGAGCCTCCTTCTTCGGCTGCCTTTGCCGAATGTATAAACATGAGAGCGAGAAATATTCCCAGTACGGCGGGGGAAGGTCGCAAGGGATGCCTGGGGGGGAGGATACCCCCCGGTATGACGCCGGAAATCCGTCATCGTCCACGGTATGCTGTCCAATCGCAGCTTTGGGGAAGCACCCGTGCAGACAGGATGTTTTGCTCCGGCTCCTGACTTCGCCTTGAAATAAGTTTGTCTGACTTTTGACGGTTACAGCACCAGTGTGCCAGCTGCAGGTTGCTCATGTCGCTGGGATGTCCGCCTTTTGCAATGGGGATGATGTGGTCAATACAGGCAGATAGTGGATGTGGGTATTTCAAAGAGAAGTCCACAGGCTTTCCGCAGATTCCGCACACGGTTTGCGTCGCATAGATTTTCTTTTTGTTCCGGTCAAAGGCAAGCCGGTGGGTACCGTCCTTATCCGGCCTGTTTCGTTTTGCTGGCACCCAGTATCCCCCTTACAAAAAAGGAGCCGTGTTTCCACGGCCCCCCTCGGGTATTCGTATTTCAGTATACCTATGATACCACAGCTTTTCCCAAAAATCTTCCCATTTTTTTCCCAATTTAGGTCTGCTCCGTGCCGTACAGGGCCAGGGCAAACTTGTGGAGGGCTTTGTCCCGCCTCCGGTAGACACTGGAATGCTCCACCCCCAGTTCCATGCACAGCCGCTCCACGCTTCCCCGCTCCGGGTACAGGTAAAACCGGTGGAGCACCAACCGTTCCTCCGGGGTAAGGGTATCCAGGCCCCGCTTGGTGATATCCACCCAGTATTTTGCCTGCTCCAGGGCCCAGGAAAGCTCCTGCCGGTGGGCAAGGTTGTTAAGTAAGGCATCTTCCCGGCCGCTTCCACCGCCTTTTACCGGGGTGCCGTCGGTCCGGGCTCCCCGGATGGCCCGGGCATCCACCTCCAGCCGCTTCACCTCCAAAGGAATATTCTGAAGACTGCGGCACATGGCATCGTATTTTCGCAGCTTTTCCACCGCTTCCTCTTTCCAATTCATAACCGTTCCTCCTTTGCTTTCACCCAAGTCTCCTTCACCCGGCAGGGGGTGGTGCACAAATCTCTGGGGCACAGGCAGCCCTTGCAGGGGTCGGCGGCCAGGTACTCCCGCATCCGCTCCGGGGGAGCATAGGTTCTGCCCCCCACCGACACACCGGAGGGCTTCCGGTCGTCGCAGTCCATTGCTTTGCGGGGATAGGCGTGGATCAGCGCCCACCGGGCAAGAAACCATTTCTGCCAGAGCTTGCATTGCTTGTTCTCGCAGTCCAGGGGATTTGCCACCCGGGTGCAGCTGAGGCAGGGGCTTGGGGTTTTGCTCATTCCGTTCATGGTATTTCCTCCTTTGACAGCGGCGATGCCATCCCATACCGCCGCAATCAGTAGATTTATCGGTTATTTTTCCGTTACCTGACGGCAAGGCCTGCCGCAATGGGGGCAGAAATTTACCCCAGGCACCCACCCCGGTGCGCCCGGGGTGGAGATACAAAGCATACAGCGCTCAGACTGTACCGACATGGTATATCGGCAGGTCTTGCAGCTGTGGCACACAGAACAGGGCGGCCAATACCTTCTTTTCATAGCACGCCTCCTTTCTTTCATCTCGTTATAAACAACCTGGCAGCAGCGCCGATCAGCACCACAAGAAGTACAATGTCAACCATTTCCGCCAACCCCTTCACCTCCTCCCATGCCGGCGATATGCCTTTGTAACGGCATAGGTTCTCTGCTGATAAACACCCCCGGCAATCTCACGCTTTCTTCTGGCTTCGGCCATCTGGGCCTCATGCGCCGCCTTCCAGATTGCACCCCTGGGGCAAATATCCTGACACCCGGGATACCTGACCGGTGGCACACAGTAACGGCAGGGGTTATCCATTGGCGTCTCCTTTCAGACATTCACATACCGGTTTCTGCAATTTACATTGTTACAGAAGCGCTCATATCCAATCTGCCGCAGTGGCATACCACAGAACTGGCAGAAGTTTCCCTCCTGTCGTGGTTGTCTGTCGTCAGCGTGCGTTCCACCGAACCTCATGCGGTTCGCCAAGCACACCAAAGACCCCGGCTGTGCCGCCGCTGTGCACTGAGCTTTTGCTTTGCAGTAGTAGCAATCCATCACTCGCACCTCCCTTCCCGGTCTGCCTCCACCAACTCCCGCAGGCGGTCAATGTCATAATCGGCTCCCAGAATGTCCTCAATCATATTCAGGCGCAACCAAATGCGGAAATACCCTTTTTCATTTGCCAGATCATACTGTGCTTCCTCCCATGGCCTGTTGCTTGTAATTCTTTCCACGCTTAACCCTCCTCCGCAAACCGGCAAATATCCTGGTGCTGGGCGATCGGACAAAGGTCTCCGAAATACGGGCAATGTATGTTTTCACATTTTTCGTAACCGTCGGAATACCATTTGCAAAATGTATGGCTTTTCTTGTCTTTGCAACCGGCACAATAAAACGAATTGCCTCTGCGATAAACAATCAGGCTGTGGCAATGCTTCTTTCCGTCATAGGCCTGACGGTATTTGTGACAGTTCATGCACCGGACTGTTTCCGGTTCCTCAGACGGGGGAGCAGATATAACTTCATCCCGCATCTCAGACAAGACTTTCAAGGAGTATTGATACATCTTGCAAAGAGGATGATTTTTGGGAGCTTCGTTTATCCGCTCTTGCAGATCTTTCATCCCCTCATCAATCCGCTGGAGCAAATCATCTCGGTTTAAGTACTTTTTCATTGTGGCCTCCTTCCAGAGCAGCTTCGGCGTCTTTGCGGCTAACATAGCAATCATCAAGTGAATAGGCCTCAATGTCGCAGGTACTACTCATTTCTGTGTTATCCAAACAATCCTGAAGGATGTCCTGCAAATCGCCGCTTCCTCCGATGAACGGGTGCACTAAGGCAACGCCGGGAGCTGCAGTAACAAACACATAACCAGATACACAATCCGGTTCTCCTGTTTCATCTCGCTCAACCACCCACACTTCATCGCCAGGAGCAAACGGCAGCACCACGCACCGCCCGTCCCGGTCTGCCTCCACAATTTCCCGGAAGTGGTCAAGGTTGTAGTTTTCTCCGATGATGTCCTCAATTTTCTTTAATCGCCAGTAAAATTCCATGGCACAGGCTCTGACCGTATCTCCATCAACGAATGCTCTCTTTGTGGTTTTTTCATCAATCTTTACATCCGGGATAGTCAATCGTTCCATGCTCATTCCTCCTAACTAAACTGTAAAATTGCAATCCGTTCTTCATCACAATGGGGTTTCAGGGGCGCAAAGCCCCGGACAAGCGATATTGGATATCCGAAATCAGTGCTTGCCAAGACAATGCCACAGGAATCCTGCCCCTTGGCTTTATAATCATTCCTCCTTATTCTTGATGCCAACAGCAAAACTCTTTTGCCTCACAGGTATCGCACTCCCATGACGGCTCAAGGCAGCTCCACCCCATATCTCTTACTATTACCTTCCTTTGTTCCTGGTCATCCCAATCAATTTCCGGCTTTCCTTTGTATAGCCGGTCTGCGGACGGCTCACGACTAACTCGGATGTCTACCCAAAGAGAATCTTCACAGGCATCACAAAGTGTTGCAATCGATTTCGCCCTTGTTGCGTTTTCTGCAAAAACGATGGTGACACAATCGCTATTCACATCGTAAGCCTTATATGCCTTCATTACAGGAACCTCCTCAACCGCTTTCCCCTGGCGGCTCCGGCAGAGGCATCCAGTGTGTGACTTCATACCATCCGTGCGTATAAAACCATACTGGTCTTTTCTCGCCCTCCTCTAATCGGTCAATGCAAATCGCTTCTACGGCGGTATACTTTGCTTTTGCAAAAACAAGAACGAGTACACCTTTTTCTGGCAACCTATCTTTAACGCTAATCCAGCCCATGTTTATTCCTCCTTGTCGTGGATGTTGCCGATGACTCCGATTTCTTCAACAGTTGCAATTTGCATAAGCTCCATATAAGCAGAAATATCAGGAATTACTTGCTTTGTTTCCTGCGGGTTTCCGATGCAATCACTAAAAATAATCTTGCAAATGTCGCTCTCAAAAATCCTCACGCCGTTCTTGTCTTTCAGTCCGGTGTACTGGCAATATGTTTTCCCATCAACTTCAATCGGAGAAACCTCGTCTGCAAGTGTAATTTCTCCTGTTCTTGCATTTCTTCGCTTTACAGGCTTGCTTTGCAAGATGAAAGCTCCGCTGTAATCTCCATAATACGGAAATCCTTCTACCCACTCGCCGTTATCCAAACGCTTCGCCTTAAACAAAATCTCTCTCATGCTCATTCCTCCTTCGGCGGTTCGGGCAGGGGCATCCAGTGAGTTACTTTCCCGGTTTGCTTGAACCCTTCATAACAAAAACCTTTTACAGATGCGCGAAACGAAACTTCCATCGTTCCACCCTCAAAAAGACATAGTACCCTTTGATAGTCTTCCGGCAGCCTATCCTTCACGCTAACCCAAGTACCTTTCTTTTCCAGTTCTGCCCGATAAAGCCCCTCCCATTTGGCGCAGGCGGCGTTTGCGTTCTCCCGGGCCTGCTCCAGGCGATTGTTCTTGGCTTCCAGCTCCTCCACCCGGGAAAGCAATTCTTTGATGGCAAAAACAGAATCTTCTCCAACGGCGTTTCTGCACTTCGTGCAGGACATCGGCTCCTGGAAAGGGCATTCCCTTATTTCCGGGCACTTTATCCGCAAAATCAGTTTCTGATAGTCCATATCATTTCTCCTTATCCGAAATATGGGCAGTGATAACCACCGAAACATCCACGCAGGCAACCAGTGCCTGGCCGTTGTAGACCATAACCAAGTTGGTGTCCTGATTGAACACCATCCGGTCTGCGGGGATGTTGATATACGATTCTCCGTTAAGCGTGGCAATAAAGCGCTTCAACCTTCGCACCTCCTTCCTTGGAGCGGACATCGCCGTCGATGGCTTGGAGCAGCTTGTCCGCATTTTGGAGGGTGCGGGATTTTCGGTAAGCGGCCCGGGCCATGTCTGTTTGACGGATGATGTCCACCCATCTTTTTCCCATCTGGTCTACAAACTTGTAGCCTTCATATTCCTGCATAATCTTCCGCTTTTCCCGGACGGCGGTTTCTCTGTCTACGATGCCTCCACGAAGCTGGGCGTACAGCATCCGAAAGCACAGGTAAGTAACCTGGTCGGGATAATCCAATCCAGGGGGCATTTCGTCCCCGTTCATGGCCTGGCGCTCGTAGGGAAAAGCTACTTTTGATTCAGGTACCATTGCAAAACCTCCGTTGCCTGCTTCCAACCATAGCAAAAGGCATGGAAATATCCGTTATGTTTCAGCTGTTCCTCCCACCATAGCTGATCCGCCTCCGGTTTTCCGTCCAGGGCCTTCATTTCTATGTAGAGCCCATGACAATTACCCCGGGGAACCGGGAGGCAAAGGTCCGGTACCCCTTTCTTTACTCCCATGGTCTTGAGGATTGCGGTCTGCACCTTGTCCACCCGCTCGTTGGGAATGTGGTGCAGCAGGGCAAGCTCCGGGTATTGCTGCCTTACAGACGGCTGCTGGGACCAGGCAATGACCCACTTCTGCTCGGCGCTTTCCGATGGTACGCCGCTGCTTTTCAATCTGGCTTTACTCATGGATGCACCGCCTTTCCGCTTACTACCCGGTTCAGAATCTGGCTTGCCTGCAGCCGGGAGAGGTTCTCCAGACACTTCCGGTCGATGGATTTTACCCGGCGCCGGATATATTGCAGCTGCTTCTCCGTGGCGGGCTTCTGTCCCCACTGCCGGGCAATGGTCAAATCCCAGATTTTCCGCTCCTCCTGGTGGAAGTCCCGAAGCTCTGCGTATGCCTTATCCAGGGCGGCCTGGTAGGGGATGGATTCCCCGCAGTATTCCACCCGGCCAAGATGATCCGGGCAGGGGATAACAATCTGCCTGCCTCCTGTGAGGCTGCAAACCAGCTTTCCGTCCGGCAGCTTAAAGTAATTCACATCGTGGAGGTTGTAAGACATGCCTTTTGCCCACAGGTCTACAATCTCCACATTGCGGATCCAGCTTTCCGGGCAGTCCGCCGCCGCCAGCGCCCTTTCCGGCAGTTCAAATAAGGGCCCCTGAATTTCCTCCACCTTTCTGGGGGGAACATCCTTCAGGTCAAGGCCCAGCAGGGTGGGGGCTGTGCAAAGGCTGGCTTTCCCGGTGACCCCCACGCAGTCAATCAGGATGAGCTTCTCCTTCTCCGGGTGTACCCGCAGGCCCCGGCCTACCATCTGGGTATACAGGGCCTCGGACTGGGTGGGGCGGGCGATGATCACCGTCTCCACCAAAGGGATGTCGGTACCTTCGGTAAACACCATCACATTGACGATGCAGGTAATCTCCCGGCGGGAAAACCGCTCTATGATGTCTGCCCGGTCTTTTGTCTTCCCGGTGACCACCACGGCCCCGGGGATTCTCCGGGCGATTTCCTCTGCCTGGTGTACGCTGACTGCAAAAATCAGGGTTGCGCCCCGGGCATGCTCCCGGTAGGCCTGGGCGATGGCGTCCGCCGTACCCTCCATGGCCTCCGCCAGCTCTCCGGGGGCGTAGTCGCCCTGCCTGGTATGTACCCTTGACAGGTCATAGCCGATATTCACCCGAAGGCAATAGATGTCACACAGGTACCCGCTTTTGATTGCCCAGGGCAGGTCCCGCTGGAAGATAATCCGTTCATACACATCATCCAGCTTTGCCTTGTCCCCCCGGTTGGGGGTAGCGGTGAAGCCGATGTGCTTTACCGGTGTGAAATGGTCATAAATTTTCCGGTAAGTGCCGGCGGCTGCATGGTGGGCTTCGTCCGTGATAATGAGGTCAAATTCTCCGGGAGAAAACCTGTCCATCCGGTTGGCAAGGGACTGGACGCTGGCAATCACCACATCCTCCCCATGGCTGCGCTCTGCGGCAATCTCAAATCCCACCGGGCAGTCGTAGTATTTTGCCGGCTGGCGCACCAGCTCCTCCCGATGGGCCAGCACCAAAACCCGCCCCCCATTGCGGGGAATGTGGGTGAAGGTTGCGGTCTTTCCGCACCCGGTAGGCATCTGGCACAGGTACGCCCCCGGCGCCTGGGCCCCAATGGTGCGGATACATTCTTTTTGGTAATCTCTTAATTCCATTTTTTCACCACCTGTGGAACTGTGTGGAACCGGTGTGTAACGCAATGTTCCACACAGCTTTAATTAAAATTGTTTTTCATTCCATAAAATTTCGATTGATTTAATTAAAAATAAGTGGAATAAGTTTAATTAAATTCAAGTGTGGAACTGTGGAACACATTTGCACACTTTTCCATATAAGAAATTGTCTTGTTATTTCATCTGTGAAAAGTAAATCAATGCTATATAGAAACATTGTTGTTTGTGTTCCACATGTTCCACAGTTCCACAGAAACAAAAACAGAAATTTTTCCTTGCGGGAAACCCAGTGTAATCATTGTTCGGATTCCGTTTCTGTGATTTTTTGGGAAGTTGCGATGTGGAACATTTGTGGAACAGGTTCCACAGGTGCGGAACTACAACGGCAAAAGATCTTCCGTGTCGCCCGGATCTGCACCTTCCGCCCGGAGGCTGAGAACCACGCATTCCGTCAGAACACCGCTTATTCGCTTGCCTTTTGTGTATGCTCGTCCTCTGGTTTCTATCAAACCATTGGCACGAAGGTAGCTTAGTGTGGCGGCATGGGAGAACCCGGCATCCTGGACAGCCTTGTTGAAAACCCCTCTGTTGATGTATGCCGTATCATTCTCAATCACGCCGTAACAATCTGCGGATGCCTGCGTTTCCGGGCTGTAAAATCGGTTGACATTGGAAGCCACCCAGTCACAAAGCCACTCGTAGGCCCGTCTGCCGGCGGATACGGCCTCTTTGGATGCCAGGAATGCCCGGATATCGGAAGCATCCAGCACCAACTCCCGGGCGGTGTCCAGATCGTCATGGAATACCCATTGGGAGGCCAGGAAGTCCGCCGTGATGATGGCGGCGGCTGCCATGGCCTGCTTCTCTGTGGAATCCCCGGCGCACAGCTCCCGGAAGTTGTCCTGGTAGAGCTGCCGGACGGTCTGCTGGGTCTTTTCGTCCTGATACAATCGCTCCACGAAAATCCGTCCAGCAAAACCGAAGTTTCGCTTCAGGCTTCCGGCGATCCGCTGTCCGTCCCTCAGGACGGCGGCACCGGCGGTGCATTCAATGTCAATGACACGGTTCACCGCACCGGCTCCGGCGGAGATGCTGGTAAGAGGCGCTTCCCCGGTGGTGAGGAAGCAGCAGTTCCAGGTGGGGGTGATTTCTACGCCGCCGCTTTTCTTCCCTCGTGACCGGCCCACCCCCTGGGCCAGCTGGTACACATCGAAGTTGGTTTTCCCCCGGCTGTCCTTGGTCAGCTGCAGCTCATCCAGGCACACCGGCAGATGATTGAGAAAAGCCGCCGTCCGCTCCTGGCCCACCTGGGTGCTGTTGAAGGTCTGGACATAGCTGCCCAGGGCCGGGTTTCCCCAGACGGAAGCCGCCAGCATGAGGGCTACCGTTTTGCCGGTGCCGGAATCCACACCCCACAAATGGACGAAGAAGGGGAGGGAACCTACCAGGGACAAAATCGGGGAGGCAAAGGAGGCGGCCAGCATAATCCGTGCCGCCACAGATTGCCGGCGGCAGTCCATGGCCGTTTCGTACCAGGCCGCCGCAGCCCCACGGGATTCCACAGAATTGTAGAGGTTCCGAAAGGAGGCATCCCCATCAAATACCAGCCCATCCACATAGGGGGAAAACCCTTCCCCCGGTATGTATCCCAGCCGTCCGATGGACTTCTGCTCCGGGATGATGTCGTAGTTCAGATTCTCCATGTCGTTGATGTAGTCCACCAGCGCCGAAGCGCTGTTGCTGGTGACGGAGATTCCCTGGCTGGCAAGAGAGGTAATGTTCCGGGCAGTGGAAACGGTGGCTTTGTCCACAATGGTGGTGCGCCATTTCCCCTCCCGGCCCGGCGGCTTGAATGCCAGCGTCAGCTTCACCTCCCCGGTGTCGATATTCACCAAACGGCTCACCGGCATAATCGGGTGGGCACAGGCGCATTCCCGGCCGCCGTTGGGCAAATCCCGGAAAATACCCCAGTCCAGAGATTCCCAGGTGCCGCAGTTGAGCTCCATGGCCTGGCCGTCAAACTCGGTCTGATTGGGAATCATGTTCCGCCTTCTGGCTTCCAGCTGCGCTTTGTTGTACTTTTGCAGCATCCCCCGGAAGCTCTTGAAGCCCACAGCCCTGGCGTTTTCCTCCATCTTGACTTTGGCTATCTCATAGAGGAAGGGGGTCTTGTGGAGCTCATATAGCTTCTCGTAGGGGTCTGGGGTGCAGAAGTCCTCTGCGGAATACTGATAGTCTGGAATAATCAGCTTACCGTCATGGACTTCTGCGTTGCTTTCTTCCTGAAACATGTAATCCCTCCCTTACGCCAGAGGTTCCTCCCCCAAAAGCTCCTGGGTCAGGTCTTCGGCTGCCTTCACGGCCTCAAACCAGTCTGCAATCTTGCTCTCTCCCTGCTTGATGGCATTGTAGATGCCGATAAACTCCACAAAATCGTCGGCATTCATGGTCTCAATCTTCTTTTGGAGACGCTTTTCAATCTGCTCCTGGGTTACCCCCAGCTTGGCAAATTTCACCACCATGGCCTTTACCCGGTCAATGAGGGGCGTGTCGTTCTTTCCCGCCAGGGTCCTTTTGCATTCCGTGATGGCGTCCTCCACGAACCAGGCCGGGAGGATTGCCAGAATCCGGGAGCGGAGCCGGCGGGTTGCCATGTTGGCGTTGTTCTCGTAAATGTCCCGAAGGCTGGTAAGGGCTACCATTTTCTTTCCCTGCTCCCGCTGGTGGGGATTGGTAAAGTTCTGGACGCTCTGGGCGTTGGTCTCCAAATCCCAGGCATAGGCCTGCATTTCGCTTTTCCCATCGTCCTGGGAAAGCTCCTTGATGCCGTAGTCGATGTTGCCCCAGCACCGGGCCAGCTCCTCCGCAAACCGGATGGTGGGGCCCTCCACCGTCTGACCGCCCCGGGGGAAACTGTAAAAGGCCTTGGCAGCCATGGTGGGCCGCTGGCAGGCTTCCATGGCCTTGGCATAGGCGGTGATTTCATTCCGGGGGAACCGCTTGGCAATCACCAGCTTTCCCTGAGCCTCTGCAATGGCACGGCTGGCCTCAATGGCCACCGTACCCTGATTGATGTTGTCCATCTGGGCCATGACCCCTACACTGGGCATATTGGGCATTGCCCCTGAGGTGTATTCCATAATTTCTTCGCTCATTGTCCATTCTCCTTATGTGATTTCTTTGGCAAGCCAGGATGGCAGTGCCAGATTGTTGATTTGATTGTGCTTTCCCAGGTATCCGTAATAGTTTCCGGTAGTTTTGCAGTCGTGGTATATGTCCAGAAACTCCCGGTAAAGGGTCCGTCCACGGCGCAGGAGCAGCTCATCCGCCTGGAGGATGTTCACCGCATAGGGCGGGTCTTTTTCCACCACGATAAAGACGAATGTGGGTCTTTGCCGGATGTTCCGTTCTACCCCTTCCTGGTACATTGCCGCCTGAAAATCGTAGCCGTACCGGATGGCGTCCCGGGTGAAGCTGTCTGTGCCGGCATCTGCTGCGGATTTGAGATCTACGATGATGGGCCGGCTGTATCGGGTGTTGAGACAGTCCACACGGCACTTGCAGCCTTCTCCGGTCTGGGTGTCCGTCCAGAAGAAAGGCAGCTCTCTGGGGCCGTCCAGGAGCTTCCGGGCAAAGGGAACGGCATACAGCGCCTCCCGCATTGCCTGGGCCTGGGCCATCATCTCTGCCGGGATGCTTGCCTTTCCCAGGGCGTCCTCCAGGTACGCTTCCCACTGCAGCTTCCCATCTCTTGTCCGGCGATCTACCTCCGGGGCCACGGCAAACTCCTCATGGAAGGTTTCCGGCTCCAGGGCCAGCTTGTGAAAAACCTGCCCAAAGAGCAGCGCCGGGGTTGGTTCCCCCGGGTGCTCTTGGTAGTATCGGAATTTTTCCGGGCTTTCGTGGAGCCGCCACAGCTCCGACCGGCTGACAGCAGGGTGACGGCGGTATTCAGCTTCCGTCATAGAAATCGGCCCCCTGTTCCTCCAGATAGTCCCCGGCGCTGGTTTTCCCAATGCCCAGGGCGTCCGCAAATTCATCCGTGGTCAGGTTGTCCATCAGCCTTGCCATCAGGCAGTTGCCGCACAGGGTGTCGCCTCCATCGATGTAGATCCGGTGGATGCCGGAATATTCCTGACCGCAGTCTGCACACCGGACGCACCTGCAAGGTTCGGGGTATCCGGTGATGAGGGCATTGGCAACCTGGGGATGGTCAGGAATCACCATGGTTGTCCTCCGTTTCATCCTTCGTCCAGCTCACAGACAGCACTTTGTCCGGAACATACAGGGTGGTGGAGCCCTCCAGGACGGCGTAGGCATCGGAGGTGGTGTCCATCCATCCACGGCGAATCACCGTGAACAGAACACCATCATGGAGAAGCAAATCCCCTACATTTGCCTTATAGGAAGGCAGGACGAAAGTTCTCAAAGCCTCATTGCTGCTCTGAGCCAGCAAAATGTCTACACATCTGAATCCCATATTTACAAACCTCCTTTGTTCTTCATGGGCACGATTACACAATAGCCGGTGCCGGGCGCTGCCTGCTCTTCCCAGACAGTGGAATCCTTCGTAAGAAGGGAAATCAGGGTGTAGCGGAAAGCCTCAGCTGCGCCGGTGTTGCTTCTGCGGATGTGGTTATACAGAGAATGGATGAGCAAAGCCACATCGCAGGTGATGGTGTCAAGCGCTCCGGCACCGACACACTTTGCGGTGGTCTCATTGATTTCAACCTTTAGCATTTGTTTGACAAACCTCCCAATTCGTGGTATATTACATATGGTTATTTTTCTTTGCCGCTTCGGAGCGCCATCCTGCCCCGGGGCGGCTTTTTCTTTTGCCCAGGAAGTGCCCCACCTGGGCGCTGGCGGCACACAGCAGCACCACCGCAGCCGGAAGGCCCAGCCCCGGGACAATCCATCCGGCAGCCGTGGCAGCCATCAGACCGGCGGCAAGAACCGCCTTGGCAGCTGCTCCCTTGCAGGCGGCTCTAAAGTCACGGCGGTACCGGGCTGCATTTTTGCACCGGATGGAAAGTGCCTTCCCGGCAGCCTCCCGGCGGCTTCTGGTGTGACGATTGAGCTTGGCGAACCACAGCACTTCCTCGTCAATATGTACCGCCTGGATGCCATCGTCCGTCTTGTGGGCCAGATACAAGCCATTGTTCATACAGATTCCTCCTCCAAACTTTTCTTGATTTCCTTCTGGCTGTAACCCAGCAGCCCCAGAACCGCCGCCGGGCTCAGTTTCAGCCCGGCAATCAGCTTCCGCAGGTCCTCTACGGTCCATTTCTCCGGGGCCTTCAGCTTCACCCCCAGGGTGCTGCGTGGCATCCCGATGTGCTCCGCCAGGGCCGTGATGGTCATGAGATTGTAAAACCCCTGCCTCTGCCTGACCTCCGCCCGGAAATCCTCATCGGCATATTTTGCCGCATACTGGCGTATTCTCGGCATTTATTTTCCCTCCTTTGTTGATTCCGCTCCTTTCCCCGTGATATAATTTCAGGAAGAAAGGAGGTGATAATATGGAAATGGCCCTATCAACTCAGTTGATGTACAGCGTAATGTACGTAGAAATGCTTGACGGTACCCATAAACCAATTGGTTCTGCAACTGGATTTTTATTTGGTTTTTACGGAGAAGGAAATTCACTTATCCCGTGCCTTGTCACCAATCGGCATGTTTTAACACAATGCGCCTTTGTGAAAATTCCGGTTATTCTCCAAAATGATGATGGAACCCCGGATATTGGCAATGCTGTTCCTGTTGAAATATCTACATCTGGTTCGATTAACCACCCAAAACCAGATGTAGATTTATCGATTCTTCCGATAGCCCCTGTAATAAATTGGTTTACGCAAAATGGAAAATTCCCGTTTTACAAAATATTCTCAATTGACACAATCCCATCGGAAGAAGAGTGGCAGCGATTCTCAGCCATTGAGAATGTAGTCATGGCAGGATTTCCCAGAGGATTTCGTGACGAAAAGAACAATCAACCAATAATCCGAAGTGGAATCACCGCTACAAATCCATCATTAGACTTTAATGGAAAACCTGTATTTCTAGTTGATATGCCATGCTTTGAAGGGTGTAGTGGTTCTCCGGTTCTTATTTGCGATGAAGGCCTTATTCTAAACAAGCGAGACCACAGTATCGGCGTTGGCAATTCTGTCAAGCTACTTGGTGTACAATTCGCAATTCCATCCGATGACGTTGTCGGAAAATTTGCGCCTGTAAAAACCGGAGCCACCATTGTCCCCGTTGTTCCACTTTACATGAGCCTTGGCTATATAATTAAGTCCACTGAGTTACTTGCTTTCGAGAGTATTCTCCGAGCAGAGTATGGTTCTCCACCCATCACTC
>DSLFC04101__coassemble_328_pt1 | contig 43124 bp, 40 predicted proteins | sample DSLFC04101__metabat2_low_PE_008 | metagenome-assembled genome bin DSLFC04101 | reverse complement strand
GGGGATTGTTGTTGTCGATGTCAAAGACCTTCCGGCACAGGGAGAAGCCGTTGGAATGGATGCCGGTGGAGGGCAGGGCGATGACCACATCGCCGGGCCGCATGGTGGTCTTGTCCAGAATCTTTTTCTTGTCCACAATGCCCACGGCAAAGCCTGCCAGGTCGTATTCCTCCTCAGGCATCATGCCGGGGTGCTCGGCGGTTTCGCCGCCGATCAGGGCGCTGCCGGCCTGGACGCAGCCCTCGGCCACACCGCCCACGATTTCGGCAATCTTCTCCGGCACATTCTTGCCGCAGGCAATGTAATCCAGGAAGAACAGGGGCCTGGCGCCCACGCAGATGATGTCGTTGACGCACATGGCCACGCAGTCAATGCCGATGGTGTCGTGCTTGTCCATGAGGATGGCCAGCTTCAGCTTGGTGCCCACGCCGTCGGTGCCGGAGACCAGAACCGGCTCTTCCATGCCGGCAATGGGCAATCCGAAGCAGCCGCCGAAGCCGCCCACATCATCCAGACAGCCCTCATTCCGGGTCCGGGCGATGTGCTTCTTCATCAGTTCCACAGCCTTGTAACCGGCGGTGATATCCACGCCTGCGGCGGCGTAGCTGGCGGAGTAGGAATTGTTATGGTCCATGAACATGCTCCTTTATTTACAGTAATGGGAAAATCCTTATTCTTCGCCGGTCCAGCAGTAGGTGCAGACCTTGTCCCGGTCCAGACCGATGGCCTCCAGCAGGCCGTCCAGGGACTGGTAGCCCAGGGAGTCAAAGCCCATTTCCTTGCAGATGGCTTCCAGCATACACTGGCCCCGCTTGGTGGAACCGTCGGCGTACTCTGCCACATGCTTCTGGCCTTCGTCGCCTTCCAATTTCTGGATGATTCTCCGGGCCAGCAGCTCCATTTCCGAGTTGCTCCGGGAGAAGTTCAGATACTTGCAGCCATACATAATGGGCGGGCAGGCCGAGCGCATATGCACTTCCTTGGCGCCGCTCTTGTACAAAAATTCCACAGTCTCCCGCAGCTGGGTGCCCCGGACGATGGAGTCGTCCACCAGCAGCAGCTTCTTGTCCTGAATCAGTTCGGGGACGGGAATCTGCTTCATTTCCGCAATCATGTTCCGCAGTTCCTGGTTGGAGGGCATAAAGGAACGGGCCCAGGTGGGGGTATATTTCACGAAGGGACGGGCAAAGGGCTTGTGGGACTGGTTGGAATAGCCGATGGCATGGGGCAGACCGGAGTCCGGAACGCCGGCCACATAGTCCATCTCCGGCATGGTGCCGTTCTTTTCCTCATCCCGGGCCATGATCTCACCGTTGCGGTAGCGCATGACCTCCACATTGACGCCCTCGTAGTTGGAGTTGGGATAGCCGTAATAGGTCCACAGGAAAGCACAGATCTTCATTTTGTCGCCGGGAGCGGCCAGCTGCTCGGTGCCGTCGGCGGTGACCTTCAGGATTTCGCCGGGGCCCAGGCTGTAGCAGACGTCGTAGCCCAGCTTCTGGCAGGCAAAAGACTCGAAGCAAACGCAGTGGCTGTCGGTCTTCTTGCCCACAATCACCGGCAGACGGCCCAGCTTGTCCCGGGCGGCGATGATGGAATCGGGGGTCAGCAGCAAAATGGTGCAGGAGCCGTCAATCACTTCCTGGGCATAGTGGATGCCGTCCACCAGGTTGTCACAGCGATTGATCAGAGCAGCGGTCAGCTCGGTGGAGTTGACCTTGCCGGAGGACATGGACATGAACTGATGGCCCGGTCCGGAGAAGGTCTTTTCCACCAGCTCCTCGGCATTGTTGATGATGCCCACGGTGGAGATGGCGAACAGGCCCAGGTGGCTGCGCACCAGCAGGGGCTGGGGGTCGGTATCGGAGATACAGCCCACACCGGCAATGCCGGTCATCTGGGTCAGATCATTTTCAAACTTGGTGCGGAAGGGCGTATTTTCAATGTTGTGAATCTGCCGCTGAAAGCCCTTCTTGGGGTCGTAGAAAACCAGGCCGCCCCGGCGGGTGCCTAGGTGGGAGTGGTAGTCCGTGCCGAAAAAGACGTCGTGAACGCAGTTGCTGCGGGAAATTGCGCCAAAGAAACCACCCATAGGGGTTTTTCCTCCTTGTCAGAAATCAGAAAATAAGATGGGAACTTGCTCAGCCGTTCAGTTCCGCCTGCAGGGCGGCGTCCTTTTCCAGAACCTTCCGGGTGTCGGCAGCGCGCTTGTCCGCCAGCTTCCGGGCCAGATCAGCATCTTCTACGGCCAGAATCTGGGCGGCCAGCAGGGCGGCATTGACGCCTCCGTTGATGGCAACGGTTGCAACCGGAATTCCGGAGGGCATCATCACGGTGGAGAGCAGAGCGTCCATTCCGTCCAGACAGGCGGATTTGCAGGGAATTCCAATCACGGGCAAGGTGGTATTGGCGGCGATTGCACCGGCCAGATGGGCGGCCATTCCGGCAGCGGCGATGAGAACGCCGAAGCCGTTGTCCCGGGCAGACAGCGCGAATTGCCGGGCCTCCTCGGGGGTGCGGTGTGCGGAATACACATGGCACTCATAGGGAATCTCCAGAGAGGCCAGGGTGTCCATGGTTTTGCGCAGGATCGGCAGATCGCTGTCGCTGCCCATGACAATGCCAACTTTCTTCATGTATTACCTCCTAAAAAAATAAAAAAACGGGCGCACTTACCCCCTATGAGAGGGAAAGCGTGCCCAGACGGTCGGCTATGGAAAAACGCCCTTACTCCGTGTGGTGCTCCACTGATCCGTCAGTCATAAGGGGTTGTATAAAATACGAAAATATTATACCATGCGGCCCAAAACACGTCAAGTCGCAGAAAGCCAATTTCTGGACCTGTTCTCCGGCATCGGAATGTGAAATCTTGCCAAATACAAAAAAATCAGACGAAAGGGTGGACATTTCTGCGGAAACCGGGCCTGAAACGGGAGGACCATTCCAGTGACTGAGCAAAAGGTAATAATGCCTAATTTCAGCCTGGCATCCAAAAAGAAATTAATTATTTTGTACAAAATTCCGACTTGCATTATTCAATTCCTGTGATAAAGTATAGGTACAAGGAGATGGGTTTTCAGGGAAGCTTGTCTCCGGTTGTCCTGGCCGGATGGCCAAACCCGTGTCCGCTTCTTTTTGTATCTTTTCCTTCATTGCTTAAAGAAACCCTATTATCCGGAAGTGATTCAATTTTTGTCAGAGAGGCGACACAGGATTCTGCAGAAAGCGAGGTTAATCAAGGATGTTAGATATCAAGAGTTCACAGAAGTGACCCTTGACTGATGAGCGTACAGCCGCAGTCAAGGGTCACTTCTTTTTTTATGTTTGATTTTGGGCCAGACGCAGAATTTCCTGGACGGCTTGCGCCACAGTGGCGTGGGTAGTGTCGACTTTCTCCGTGTTCATGGAATCGTACAGGCTAAGCCGCTGAGGACTTCTCAGCAAAATATCCGGCTGCCGGATCCCCGCTTCCACGTCCCGGTACAGCCGCTGAAGCAAAGCCTCCCGGCTGCAGACCAGGGAAACGGAAACCACCTTCACATCGGTCAGATCCAGACGTCCCAGGATGGTGTTCACAATGGACTGCTGGTGCATGACCCAGGAGAAAATCACATGGTCGTAAGCCGAGCACCGGAGAAAATTCCCCAGCAGGGCGGTGATGTTGTCCAGAACCATGGCCTTGGTCTCCTCGGTGACCACAAAGGGGTTCATGTCCCAGCACCAGTCGCCGTCCAGAAAGACGCTGCGGTGCAGTTGATTTTTCAATTCCCGGCACACGGTGGTTTTACCCACGCCCATGGTGCCGCCAATGAGATAAAGGGTTTTCATAAAGGGTTCTCCTGTTCCTGAAATGGAACTTTTGCCGCCGACGTTGACAAGTCGGGGGAGGGGGTGCTAAGATGGGGCGAAAGGGGGAATGCCCATGGAAACACGCCGGAGCTTTGGCCTGTCCGGCAACCAGCTGAAGCTGATCGCCATGCTGACTATGACGTTGGATCATATCGGGCTGTATCTTCTGCCCCAGGTACAGTGGCTGCGGATTCTGGGAAGGCTGTCTTTGCCCATCTATGCCTATATGATTGCCGAGGGCTGCCGCTACACCCACAGCCGGAAGGGGTATTTTGCCCGCATTGCCTTCTTGGCGGCAATCTGCCAGGGCGTGTATTTCCTGGCCATGGGGTCGCTGTACCAGTGCATTCTGGTGACTTTCTGCCTGTCCATCGGGATGATTTTCTGTCTTGACGCAATGCGGCGAAGCAACACCTGGATCAGCCGGGGGCTGTTTGTGCTGGCTGTCTGGGGAGTGGGATTTGTCTGTGAGATTCTCCCGGCGCTGCTGCCGGGGACGGATTTTGCCGTGGATTACGGCTTTTTCGGTGCGCTGCTGCCGGTCCTGGTTTATTGGGGCAAAGATCGGAACCAGAAAGTCCTGCTGCTGGGGGTGGGTCTGGTTCTGTTGGCTCTGGATCTGGGCGGAATACAATGGTGCGCCCTGGGCGCCCTGCCGCTGCTGCTGTGCTATACCGGGAAGAAGGGAAGGCATTCTCTGGGGATGGTGTTCTACCTCTACTATCCTGTGCATCTGGTTGTGATTTATCTGTTGGGATGGATTATCCTGTAAAAAAGTCGTTTCCCGGTTCGGGAAACGGCTTTTTCAGTCCAGAGGAAATCCCAGATAGCCGGGAATCCCGGCGTTTTCTGCCAGGGGCAGAATCATGCCCACTGGCACGTCTTGGCCCGGCGTCCGGAAATGCCCCCGGCCGGCTTTCAGTGCGCAGACAATTCCCGGTGCGGCGGAAGTATTTCCCAGCAATTCCCAGCCCAGAACCGCCCCATCCTGGACGGAGGCGGCCAGAAGAAAGTCTTCTCCGGCGTAAAACCGGGCGTAGGTTGCCAGGTAACGGAGAAACGCCCCTTCCTGAATCAAACCGTCCCCGGGAAGCATTTGCCGCCGCAGGGTGGCATACTCCATTTCAGACAATTCCCGCACCTTCACCGCTGCTCCAGCTTCACAGGAGAATTCCCGGCGGAAGCAGCAGTCCCGGTAGCCCATGCCGGCGTACATCCGGCGCAACCCTTCCCCCGCAGGGGAAAGCAGGGCAGAAGCATAGCCCGCCTGGGCCAGCTCCTGATGGGTTTTCCCCATCAGCTCCCGGCAGAGTCCTTGCCCTCGGAAGGCCGGGGCAGTGGCGACAGCATAGAGGTAGGCCACTTTCTGCCCCTGATAGGTGCCGTCCAGCCAATGAAGGGCAGCTGCAATCTGCCCATTCCGCTCCAGATACCGGCAGCGTTCCGGGGAATAGGCGGCAGCAAAGAAGCTGTGAATGGCTTCCGGGGGATCAGAAAAGCACTCCGCCCAGAGCTTTTTCAGCTGGTCAGTCATGCTCCAGGTCCTCCCGGAGGTATGCCCAGGACTTTTCCACCATGCCCGCCGGATTGTAGGACAGCTTGGCCTTGCGCAGGCCCTCCAGGCCCAGATCGTCTTCCCGGTTCAGGAAGGCCACATCCGGGTATTTCAGCCGGAGATACCGGGCAAATTCACAGTTGATCACGCTGTAAGCACCGTCAATTTCCTCCCGGGCTTTTTCAAAATGAATGTCGAAGGTGTCGTTTGACAACCGGGAGCCGAAGGTGATGGCCAGAACCTGGCCACCCTCGGTGAGCAGCAGACCCTCCAGACCCAGGGCGGGGTAACTCTGGAAAGCCCGGGTCATGGCAATGTTCTCCAGCAGATAATTGCCATGGGGGTCTTCCTGCATCCGCTTCAGGTACCAGTCGTTGACCATATGCTGAGCCACGGCCATGTTGCAGGGGGTCAGGGGCTCGGCTTTGCAGTCAGGGTGGTCGGCGCGGAAACGATTGACGTGGTTCCGCTTTTTCTGGAATTTCCGGCCTTTCAGATCCGCCAGATCGTCGATGGCGTACACATAGTCAAAGCTGTCCCGATCGGTACGGAGCAGAAACTGTCCCGGGAACCACCGGTCCAGCTCCTCCCAATCTGCCGGAAGTATGCCGGTAATCCGGCAGGGAATGCCCCGCTGCCGGGAATCCTGCAAAATTTCTTCCAGCACGGCCCGGCGATCACCATTTCCGATGGGATAGGGGTAGACGCTGCGGCCAAAGAAGTGGGAGAAAAATGCCACACATCCGTGGAGAAACGCCACCTGCTGGTGGCCCCACAGGTAAAGATTGGCGAAGGAATATTCGCAGCCCCGGTTGGGGACGGAAAAGAGAATCTGTTGGTATTGTTCTTTTTGTGTCAGCTGGATACGCTGAAAATCGATCATATTGGTCACATCCTTTGTTTTTTTGCACGGTATACACTACCACAGTTTACCCCAAAAAACAAGCCGGGAACCAATTGGTTCCCGGCGAATTCTCAGGCGGTAAGCAGCACCTGATCCAGATGACGCTTCTTCATGGCGTAATAGACGATACTGCCCAGTACCAGCAGCACGGCCATCTCTCCCAGCGCCACATAGAAGGCGTTCAGGGGGAAGCCTCCGCCGATGTAAACGGACAGTTCCCAGCCCACCAGAACGGCATTGGTGACGGCGGGCATCAGCATACCCAGCAGAGGATAGCCGTGGATGGTCACGTTCCGGGTCATCCACATGGCCTGGGCGGCGATGAGGGTGGCAGCGGAGCCCACCACAAAGTCCAGGGGCAGGGCGGCGGCGTAGGTGATGTTGAACACCAGGCAGCCCAGGGTCAGGCCTGGTACCGCAGCGGGGGTGAAGAAGGCCAGCACGCACAGCGCTTCGGACATGCGCATCTGGATCATCCAGGTGGCGCTGCCGGGCACCAGAATGTTCTGCAGGTGGGTCAGAACAGCGTAAAGCACCGCAATGATGGCGGCGTGGGTCAGATAACGGACATTCTTGGTCATGGTCACATTGCTCCTTAAATCTGTTTTGGGCAGAATGCGACCACAAAAAATGAGCGCATACTGCGCCCATCCGGAAAATCCCTAGTTTTGTTTACCGACAGGATGGTCACGAACTGTCCTATGAAGTTGAGGGTATTATAGCCCATTGGGAAGAAAATGTCAAACAGAAAATTTCCGGCTCCCGTAAACCCGGGAGCCGGAAGAATTTTATGCCAGATAGATGGCCTTGCAGGCCAGCATGGTCTCGTAGCAGTCCAGCTTGGCCACCAGCTCAATGGGAGCGTGCATGCTCAGCACCGGCACACCAGCATCCACCGTAACGATGTTCCGGTTGGCCATATAGGCAGCCACGGTACCACCGCCGCCCTGGTCCACCTTGCCCAGGGTCGCCAGCTGCCAGATTACGCCGGCATTGTTCAGGGTGGTGCGCACATGGCCCATGGCCTCGGCGGAAGCGTCGGAGGCGCCGCTCTTGCCCCGGGAACCGGTGTATTTACAGATTGCAACACCGTAATTCAGGCAAGAGTTGTTCCGCTTGTCGCTGACCTCGGGGAAGTTGGGGTCATAGGCGTTGGACACATCGGCGGACAGGCAGAAGGAATTGGCAAAGCAATCAGCCAGCTTCACGCCCTGGGCAGCACACAGACCATCGATGAAACGCTCGAAGAACTGGCTCTGCATACCGGAGATGCCCACGGAGCCGATCTCCTCCTTATCCGCCAGGATGCACACGGCAGTCTTGTCAGGGGTTTCCAGGGCGAAGAGAGCGTCCAGTTCCGCATAGGCGCACACCCGGTCATCGTGACCATAGGCAGCCAGCAGGCTCCGGTCCAGGCCCACTTCCCGGCAGCGGCCGGCGGGTACCATGGTCAGTTCCGCGGACTGGAAGTCAGACTCGATCAGGCCATACTTCTCGTTGAGCAGCTTCATGATGTTCAGCTTGACCAGATCGCTTCCCTCGCCGTCCAGAGGCTCGGTGCCCAGGATGACGTTCAGCTGCTCGCCGGTAATGCCCTTGGCCAGGGTCTTCTGCATCTGATCACCGGACAGGTGAATCAGCAGGTCGGAGACCATCAGGACAGGGTCGTTGTCGTCTTCACCGATGGTGATGGTGAGAACAGTGCCGTCCTTCCGATACACCACGCCGTGGAGGGCCAGAGGAATGGTGGGCCACTGGTACTTCTTGATTCCGCCGTAGTAGTGGGTCTTGAAGTAGGCAATTTCTCCATCCTCATACAGGGGATTTGGTTTCAGATCCATCCGGGGGGAATCCACATGGGCGGCGCAGATATTCACGCCCTCGGCCAGGGACTTGCTTCCCACCACGGCCAGTGCAATGGCCTTGTCCCGGTTGTTGTAGTAAATTTTATCACCGGGCTGAATCGCCATGCCGGGCTGGAAGGGCTTGTAACCCAGAGCCTCCGCCTTCTTCACGGCCCAAGCGGTCGCTTCCCGCTCGGTTTTGCAGGCATCAATAAATTCCCGGTAGCGCAGGCAGTAGCGCTCCATTTCTTCCCGCTCCTGGGCGGACAGCAGAGTCAGCCCGTTTTTGGGATTCATCAGCAAAGATTCCCGGAGTTCATCGGCAGTCATATTCGCAATCTCCTTTACTTATGCAAATCAAGGGAGCTTGGCTCCAGAGTCTATTATACCGAGTTGGCGCAAAAAAGCAAGGCACTTCTCCTGAAATGCCTCCAGCGTGCTGTCGTTGTCCAGCACCCAGTCGCAGCGCTCCCGGAACCAGCTGGGATCGTGCTGGGCGGCAATCCGCTTCCGGGCGTATTCTTCGGAAATGCCGTCCCGGATCATCAGCCGCCGGACCCGGCCTTCCGTGGGGGCGATGATGGCCACGGTGACGTCGCACAGCGGCGCCAGACCGCCCTCAAACAGGGCAATGGCGTCAATGGCCGCCAGAGTCGGGCGGGATTCCAGCCTGCGCAATACTTCCGCTTTTACCGCGCTGTGGGTAATCCGGTTCAGGTCTGCCAGGGCGTTTTCATCGGAAAAGACCCGCTCACCCAACACTTTTCGCAGCAGCACACCGTTTTTCACTGTTCCTGGGAAACGCCCCTCGATGGCCTGCAGCAGTTCCGGATCAGCCCGGAGCAGATCATGGTAGATTTCGTCGCAGTCCAGAATCACGCCGCCAGCCTGGGCGATGCATTGAAGCAGGGTGGTTTTTCCGCACCCGGTGCCGCCGGTAATACCCAGAATCATTCTTGCGCCTCCGCATCCACAATGTGGAACGCCGCAGCCTTGCGCAGCCGATTCTGGACGGCGTAGGCCACGCCGCCGCCAACGGGACACCGGGCGAACACCTGGTGAATTTTTGGGTCGTCCAACTCCCGCAGGGCGGCAAACAGTCCGGCGGCCAGGGTATTTACATCGGCTTCTTTTCCGTAGGAGAGGGGGGCGCAGTCGGCATATAGGGGCAGCTCTTCCTCAAAACACAGCACCCGGTCTCCGGGGGTAAAGTGGCGGTGAATGTACTGTGCCGCCTTTTCACGGCTGCCGGAAACGATCACCACCGGCTCCGTGGGAGCGTAGTGCCGGTATTTCATGCCCGGGGCCTTGACCACGGCATCCTGGTCAATGGGAGCGGTGACGGCCTTGTCCACCACCAGATCCCCCAGCACGGCCAGCAGCTGTTCCGGACCGATTCCGCCGGGCCGAAGCAATCGGGGCCGTTCCTCTGTCAGGTCTACAATGGTGGATTCCACGCCTACCCGGCAGGGGCCGCCGTCCACAATGGCAGCGATTTTGCCATCGTGGTCGTGAAGCACGTGCTGGGCGGTGGTGGTGGAGGGCTTGCCGGAAATGTTGGCGGAGGGGGCGGCAATGGGTACCCCGGAAAGCCGGATAATCTCCCGGGTGACAGCATTGTCCGGGCACCGCACCGCCACGGTATCCAGTCCGCCGGTGGTGCGCCGGGGCACCACATCCCGGGCGGGAAGCACCAGGGTCAGAGGACCGGGCCAGAAGGCAGCGGCCAGATCATAGGCGCTCTGGGGAATGTGATGGCAGAACAGCTCAATCTGCTCCGGGCCGCAGATGTGGAGAATCAGGGGGTTGTCCTGGGGACGGCCCTTGGCCTGAAAGATCTTGGCAACGGCCTCTTCGTCCAGGCCATTGGCCCCCAGACCATAAACCGTTTCCGTGGGGATGGCCACCAGCTCCCCCTTTTGAATCAGATCCGCCGCAATGGAGGCCGTTTCCGGGGCCTGGGCGGACAGAAGCAGGGTTTTCATAGGGATCTTCCTCCGAATCGCAAGCAAAAGGGAGCAGCCAAGACGGCTGCTCCCGGACAAAGCAAAATTACACGGTGGGCTGGTTGGCAGCCTCGATGATCTTCACGAACTTCTCGGGCACCAGGGAGGCACCGCCGATCAGACCGCCGTCGATGTCGGGCTGAGCCAGCAGTTCGAAAGCGTTCTTCTCGTTCATGGAGCCGCCGTACAGGATGGAGATAGCCCGGGCGTTCTTGGAGCTGTAGAGCTTGCGAACCACGGTACGGATACCCTCGCAAACCTCCTGAGCCTGCTCGGGGGTAGCGGTCTTGCCGGTGCCGATGGCCCAGATGGGCTCGTAGGCGATAACCACCTTGCGGATCTTCTCCTCGGGAACATCCTTCAGGCCCAGCTTGATCTGCATGGCAATCCACTCGGAGGTGATGCCGGCTTCCCGCTGCTCCAGGGTCTCGCCGCAGCACATAATGGGGGTCAGGCCAGCTTCCAGAGCAGCCAGAACCTTGGCATTGACATCGGCGTCGGTCTCGCCCATAGCGCGGCGCTCGGAGTGGCCGATAATCACGTACTTGCAGCCGGCGTCCACCAGCATATCGGTGGCAATCTCACCGGTGTAAGCGCCGGAGGGATTGGGGTTGCAGTTCTCGGCACCGATGCCTACCCGGGTCTCACGCATAGCCCGGACAGCGGCGGGGATGCACACGGCAGGTACGCACAGAGCCACATCGCACCAACGGCCCTTGGGCAGGATGGCCTTCAGCTGAGTCATGAATTCCTTGGTCTGGCTGGGGGTCTTGTTCATCTTCCAGTTGCCGGCGATGACGGTCTTACGATACTTTCTGTTCATTTTCTTACTCCTTAAATAGATAACGGTTATTTATAGTACCGGGGCGGAGAATCCTCCGCCCCGGTAATCAGCAGAGGGAATTACTTGTCCTGCAGGCAGGCAATGCCGGGCAGCTCCAGGCCTTCCAGGAACTCCAGGGAAGCGCCGCCGCCGGTGGAGATGTGGGTGATCTTGTCAGCAAAGCCCAGCTGCTCGCAAGCTGCTGCGCTGTCGCCGCCGCCCACGATGGTCACGGCGTCGGAGTCGGCCAGAGCCTGAGCCACGTCCTTGGTGCCCTTGGACAGGATGGGGTTCTCAAACACGCCCATGGGTCCGTTCCACACCACGGTCTTGGCAGCCTTCACGGCAGCGGCAAACTCGGCAGAAGCCTTGGGGCCGATGTCCAGGCCAATCTTGTCAGCGGGGATAGCGGTGCAGTCCACCACTTCCACGGGAATCTCAGCGTCGATGGGGGAGGGGAAGCTGTCGGCTACCACGGTGTCCACAGGCAGCAGCAGGTTTACGCCCTTCTCAGCGGCCTTGGCCATCATTTCCTTGCAGTAGTCGATCTTCTCGTTGTCCACCAGGGACTTGCCCACGTCATAGCCCTTGGCAGCCAGGAAGGTGTAAGCCATGCCGCCGCCGATGATCAGGGTGTCCACCTTCTCCAGCAGGTTGTTGATGACGTTCAGCTTGTCGGAGATCTTGGCACCGCCCAGGATGGCAACGAAGGGACGCTCGGGGTTGGCCAGAGCCTTGCCCATGATGGAAACTTCCTTCTGGACCAGGTAGCCGCAGACAGCGGGCAGGTAGTCGGCCACGCCGGCGGTGGAGGAGTGGGCGCGGTGTGCGGTGCCGAAAGCATCGTTGACAAACAGATCAGCCATGGAAGCCAGTTCCTTGCTCAGCTCGGGATCGTTCTTGGTCTCGCCCTTCATGTACCGGGTGTTCTCCAGCAGCATGACCTGACCGTCCTGCAGAGCGGCGGCCTTGGCCTTGGCATCGTCACCCACCACGTCTTCCGCCATGATGACTTCCTGACCCAGCAGCTCGCTGAGCCGCTTGGCAACCACCTTCAGGCTCAGCTCGGGCTTCCATTCGCCCTTGGGCTTGCCCATGTGGGAGCACAGGATGACCTTGGCCTTGTGGGAAACCAGGTACTGAATGGTGGGCAGGGCGGCCACAATCCGCTTATCCGAGGTGATAACACCGGCCTTGGTAGGGACATTGAAATCACAGCGGCACAGAACACGCTTGCCGGCTACTTCAACGTCTTCAATCGACTTCTTGTTGTAGTTCATAGTATCTCCTCCATTTATTGTCGGGACCGTTTCCCGGACTTCCGGGGAAGGGGGGAATCAGCCCCGCATTTTTCCGTAGTCCTGCAAACCGGGAAAAGACAGCTGGCGCAGGGCTTCAAACACGGTGACCGCTACGGCATTGCTCAGATTCAGGCTCCGGGCGTCGCTGCGCATGGGAATGCGGACGCAGCTGTCGTAGTGGGCCTGCAGGAAATCTTCCGGCAGACCTTTGGTCTCCTTGCCGAAGAACAGGTAGCAGCCATCCTGGTATGCGGCCTGAGTATAGCTTCTGGGCGCCTTGGTGGACAGACACCACATCTGATTCACTTGATTCCGGGCGAAGAAATCCTCCAGATTTTCATAATCCAGAACTTCTACCAGATGCCAGTAATCCAAACCGGCACGGCGGACGGCTTTTTCGGAAATGTCAAAGCCCAGGGGACGAATCAGATGCAGGCGGCAGCCGGTGGCGGCGCAGGTGCGGGCAATGTTGCCGCAATTCTGGGGGATCTCCGGTTCTACCAACACAATATTCAGCAAAACCATCCCTCCGTTCCCAGATTGTTTTCCGGCGGCGTGTCTCAGCCCGTTCGTTGCCTATTGTATGTCAAATGTCCTATAAAATCAATCTCAAAAATTCACTTTTTTCAACTTTTTATAGTATTCACATAAAAAGGAAGCAAGATAGAAGAAATTTGTGAAAAATGCAGGTGCCTGCAAGTTTTACAAGGAAATTCCAGAAAAACCGATGGAAATCATCGGAAAACAATACTTTTTCGGAAAATTTTCATCAATGCTCAATTCCCTGGCGGCAGAAAAAAGCCGCCCCGAAGGGCGGCTTTGCCGGAACAATTTAAAGGGAAATCAGCCTACCGCCTGCTGGAGAGTCCCATCGAAGGAATACCAGGTACCTGCAGGGGCGGTGAGCACATGACCGTTGGACAGCGTGATCTGAGCCTCCAGGGTTACCTGCTGATCATCCTCCAGATCGGGGACGGAGAAGGACACCCCGGACAGGGACTGCTCAAACTGACCCGGAAATTCGGAATCCGTCAGGGTCACTTCCTGCTGATCCACAGTTTCTCCGTTGTACTTCAGCAGAAGCTCCGCCTTCTGGCAGGTGATTGCCTCACCGTTGTTGGTGATCTGAGGAACCTGCACCTGAACGATCCCTTCCTCCAGCTTCAGCGTACCGCTGCTGTAACTGGAACTGTCTACCAGAATGTTGCAGTAGGACTGCAGGGCAGATTGCAGATTGATCAGAGCTTCATCCGTGGGGGCGGTGGGGGTGTTCACCGGCACTTCTGTCTGGGTTCCGTCGGCTTCCGCCAGAATCACATAGTAGCAATATCCGTCCGCCGCATTCAGATCGGCAGAGGCGGTGTACTGGCTGCCGTTCCACTCACAGATCGCACTGGAAATTTCCTCGCCTTCCAGCCGTACCACAAAAGCAGCCCGGTCACCCTCCGTATAGCGGCTGGGGGTGGCGGTCAGTTTGACGGTGGCACCGTTGGGGCTGCTCCAGGTGGAAGCCTCCAGGGTGCAGCTGGTCAGACTCAGGGGGGCATTGGGGTCGGCGGCAGCCTGGGTGGTCTCAGCGGCGGCATCTTCCTTGCCGCAGGCGGTGCAGACCAGCAGAACCAGGGCCAGCATCCAAACGAAAATTTTCTTTCGGTTCATTTCGCTTCCTCCTTGTTTGGAGAGAAATGAAACCATCCGTGCCTGAACCGGCAGAGAAGGTCATTTCCTTTCCGCATGATTTCCTATTATAACGTAAAAGATTACAGTTTGCAACTATTTTTACAAATAATTAAAAATTTCCCCGGAGACGGATGCCTCCGGGGAAACAGACGTTTATACAATTCTCGCCCATTCCGTGACCAGCAGGCCGGGAACCGACCAGATCAGCTGATACAGCAGAATGTTGGTGGGAGTCAGCAGTTCGGTATTGCCCAGAATAGCCAGAACCAGCATAATCAGCATGCCCAGAATGCCGCCCAGCAGGTGGATGATCACACCCAGCCGGGTGGAGGTACGCAGGGCCCGGGCACCGGTGACGGCGTAAGCGGAGCTGATCAGTTCTTCCCGTGTGGTCATGGCCAGCACTGGCAGCTCGGGATCGGGCTTCACGGCATTCAGCCGGGCTGCAGTTTCCCGGTCGGGGAACACCATGCGCTTGGTCTTGACCTCAAATTTGGCCCCCAGGAAACTTTCGGTGAGCATAAAGTCGCTGCACAGAACCACAGGCGTCAGTCTGGAATAGCCGCACAGAGTTACCAGACCGGCAGCGGAGGAGCGCATCTTGGCGTAGGAGATGGCGTAGACCGCGCTGAGCTGACCATCGATGGCCACATATACTGCCTGGTTGACCATGGTGCCCTCGGGAATCTCCACGCCCATGTCCTGAAGGAAGTGGAGGCTGCCCAGAAGAACCGGTTCGCCCTGAATCTCGCCGCCGATGCCGCCGCCCCCATAGTTCTGGAAGTTGGACACGGGATATTCGCTGCCGCTGCGGCTGGCCAGAAGCTGGCGGAACACCGGCTCCAGATCGCCGCCGGCCTGCTCAATCAGAGAGGCGGTGTAGGCAACTACGTCATCCGGCGACCGGTCGCCGTAGAATTTTACGCCGTTGAGTTTGGTGCTGCCCTGGGGGAACAGATCGTGATCCCGCAGGGGGAAAGCGGCCTTGCCGCACAAACCCTTAACGCCCTTCCAGCCGCACAGCACAGTACCCACCATGTGCAGCCGCTGCTCCAGAATGGCGGCGGGCCGGGAGATGGAGATGAAGAAGCTGGCAGGGACCGCCACCAGCAGACTGGTGGACAGAATCTGCACACCCATGCTGATGCCGTGATACATTCCGGCGATGACCGCAATGCAGATGCAGGCAAGCAGTGCAAGTCCGGCGTAGACATTCTGAACCAACTGAGGACCGGATACCTTCTTATAGGTGTCCATAAAGTCCTCTACATCTCCTTCCGTACGCAGAAGCCCGTCTTTTCCCTCATAGTAGTTGGGAACCCGGACGATGGCGTGCAGCCGGACGGCCTTGCGCATGGTATCCAGCTGGGCAATCTCCGTATTGCGCTGCTGAAGCCGGGCCCACAAACCCATGGTCATCTCCAGGCTGAAAGCGGCGCAGCAGGGAATCCGCAGTTCCTGAAGACAAAACACTGCATCGGCCATGCAGGCAAAGAAAGTCAGCGTGAGCAGGGTATTGATGCTGAAACGGCCCTTGAACAGTTCCCCGATGCTGTCCAGCATCAGGGAGCTTCCCAGCAGAGCCGATATCAGCATGGCCAGAACCTGACTGAAAATCACAAATCGGAGCCGGTTTTCCGGCACCATATCCAGCACGAACAAGGTGGTGACACCGGCGGACAGCAGAACAACCAGCACATTCAGAAGAAGGGCGATCTGCAGCTTGGTGGTACCAATTTCCGACAGGGCGTAATACTGCTTTTCCGGCCCTGCCACCAGCTTTTTCTTCAGCTCCTTCAGACGGGAGCGGGGGGTGAAGACAATGGGAGAGGGAATAAACTCCTCCTCCACCTCGAAGGCGGGCTGAACCGGGGCGGGAGCGCCCGGTTCCGGGGAAGCATCCTCTGTGGAATAGGTGTGGGTATCATCGTCGGGAACCTGAGTGGTTTCCTCTGCCGGAGCCTGGGGTGTATAGGATACTGTGTCCTCTGCCGGGGCTGTCTGGGGCTGGGAATCCGGGTCAGCGTCCTCCTGAACAGGGGACTGGGGAGATTCTTCTTCTGACTCCGGGGCCTCTTCGTCAGATAGATCCAGATCGGGCAGATCACCCAGAAGTTCCTCCAGATCCTCGTCCGCCGCCTGGGAAGGGGCGGACTGGGCGTCGTCGTGGAATTCGCTGAGAATTTCGTCCAGATCAAATTCCTGAAGTTCGTCTTTGTTGTCCATCGTTGGGTTCCTCCTGGTTACATACGCTGGCGTACCGCCTCATACAGCAGAATCGAAGCCGCAGCAGAGGCGTTGAGGGAGCTGATGCGGCCTTTCATGGGAATATTGACCATTACATCACAGTTCTTACGGACGAGGGGACTCATGCCGTCGCCCTCATTTCCGATGACGATGGCGGCGGGGCCGGTGAGATCCGCCTGGTACATGGGAATGGAGCCTTCCGCGGCGGTGCCGTAAATCCACACGCCCTTCTCCTTTAATTCAGAGATTGCGGCGTTGATATTGGTGACTCGGGCCACCTTCATGTATTCCACCGCACCGGCGGAAGCCTTCGCCACCGTGGCGGTGAGGCCCACGCTGCGGCGTTTGGGGATGATAACCCCGTGGGCGCCGGCGCATTCGGCGCTGCGCAGAATGGCGCCCAGATTGTGGGGATCGGACAGTTCGTCGCAGATCACCAGCAGGGGCGCTTCCCCCCGGGCGGCAGCCTCTTCCAAAAGGTCGTCAATGGTACAGTATTCATGAGCCGCGGCCAGGGCGATGATGCCCTGATGAGCCCGGGTGGTGGACATGGCGTCCAGTTTCCGGCGGTCCACCGGCACCACCACGGCACCGGCCTCCTTGGCCTGGGCGGCCAGGCGCTGCAGTGCCCGGTCCGTATCCCCGGAGGCCACAAAAACTTTGTCAATGGTCCGGCCGTTTTTCAGGGCTTCCTGAATGGCGTTGCGGCCTTCCAGCTGCCCTTCCACCTCTTCTACCGGGGTGCGGTCGGCGAACCGGTCCGCCCGGCGGGGAAAATCCCGTCCTCCGGAACGGTTTGTTTCCTTCATATCATTCAACTCCAACAGCAGAATATAGCAATAGATAGTACACAGTATAGCAGATTTTGCTCCATTACTCAACTGTTTTTTTTCTCTGTCCTGGGAAAGAAACCCTGTTTTCAGCGGCAATTCACAGAAAATTTACCGCCGGGAACAGAATCCTGCGTTGCTTACAGGATAAAAATGTGTTATGATTGGGAAAAACTGTTACAGCAGAAAAGGAGGCGAGGAGAAATGGATCCCAATCGCGGAAACGACCCCAACAAATCCCAGAAGCCTGACGGCAACCAGCCGAGAAATAACTATTTCACTCCTCTGATGATTGCGCTGGCCCTGGTGTTGGTCTTCAGCTGGGTGATGAACATGGTGGAAAGCAGCCAGTACACCCAGACCACCTATTCGGATTTTCTGGAAGCCAAGGCGGCGGGCCAGCTGGCGGAAGTGGAATTCCAGACAGACCGGGTGGTGTATATGACCAAGGAGGAGGCGGCCAAACCGCCCTCCCAGCAGAAAGCCTGTTATACCGGCCTGCCGGACGGCGGTGACTGGGCGGCGATGAGTGAAGAACTGGCAGCCCAGGGTGTTACGGTCAACGAGAAAATCGTGGAGGACAATTCCTTCATCATGATGATCCTGTCCTATGTCATCATGATCGGCGGACTCTTCTTTGTTATGAATCTGCTGACCAAGCGCATGGGCGGCGACGGCATGATGGGGGGCTTCGGCAAGAGCAAGGCCAAGGTCTACATGGAAAAGCAGACCGGTGTCACCTTCAAGGATGTGGCGGGCCAGGACGAGGCAAAGGAGTCTTTGCAGGAGATCATTGATTTTCTCCACAACCCCCAGAAGTATACCGCCATCGGCGCGAAGCTGCCCAAGGGTGCGCTGCTGGTGGGCTCTCCCGGTACCGGCAAGACCCTGCTTGCCAAGGCGGTGGCCGGTGAGGCGGATGTACCCTTCTTCTCCATCTCCGGTTCGGATTTTGTGGAGATGTTTGTGGGCATGGGCGCCAGCCGGGTCCGGGACCTGTTCCAGCAGGCGGCAAAGGTGGCTCCCTGTATTATCTTTATTGACGAAATCGACGCGGTGGGCCGCTCCCGGGACAACCGGTTCGGCAGCAACTCCGAGCAGGAGCAGACCCTGAACCAGCTGCTCAGCGAGATCGACGGCTTTGAGTCCTCCAAGGGCATTGTGTGTCTGGCGGCTACCAACCGGCCGGAGATCCTGGACAAGGCCCTGCTCCGTCCCGGTCGGTTTGACCGGCGGATCATTGTGGACCGTCCCAACCTCCAGGGCCGTCTGGACACCCTGAAGGTGCATACCCGGAAAATCCGCCTCAGCGAGGATGTGGACCTGCGGAAAATTGCCCAGGCCACCGCCGGTGCGGTGGGCGCGGACCTTGCCAACCTGGTGAATGAAGCGGCTCTGCGTGCTGTTCGTCACGGCCGTCAGGCAGTGAACCAGGAGGACCTGATGGTCTCCTTTGAAACGGTAATTGCCGGTACCGAGAAGAAGAACACCGTGCTGACTGATATGGAAAAGCGGCTGGTTGCGTACCACGAAGTGGGCCACGCTCTGGTGGCGGCCCTGGAAAAGCACGCACAGCCCGTGTCCAAAATCACCATTGTGCCCCATACCTCGGGCGCTCTGGGCTATACCATGCAGATGCCTGAGGAAGAGAAGTTCCTGAATACCGCTGATGAGCTGCGCACCGAACTGCGGACCCTGGTGGGCGGCCGGGCGGCGGAGCAGGTGGTGTTCGGCGTCCAGACCACCGGCGCTGCCAACGACATTCAGCGGGCCACGGCTCTGGCACGGAATATGGTCACCCAGTACGGCATGAGCGAAAAGTTTGGCCTGATGTCCACCGCTTCGGTACAGAACCAGTATCTGGATGGCCAGGCCTATATGGACTGCGCCCAGAGCACCGCAGCCGAAGTGGACAGTGAAGTCAAGAAAATTCTGGAAACCGCCTACGAAGACGCAAAGCGGATTCTACGGGAGAACCGGGGACTGCTGGACGAGATTTCCGAGTTCCTGCTGGTGAAGGAAACCATCACCGGCGACGAACTGATGGCCTACATCCAGGCGGATCAGAAGAAACTGGAATCTTCGGCTCAGGAGTCGGAAGAGGCAAAACCGGAAGAATAACCACGTGCCGGACAGCGAATGCTGTCCGGCGCTTTTTTCATGGGAAAGGTTGTCCCCAGGTTGACAAAGTCCCTTCTCTCTGGTATAATACATCCAATTTTAGTACATGAGGAAGGTGATACTCCGGATGGACAGTTGCAGTAGCGGCGATCATAGTGATCCTGACAATTTGATCTTGATTTCGTACGGCATGCCTGCATCCGCGTGGATGGGATAGGTATGTCTTTTTTTGTTGCATGTATGGAAACCAAGACAAGTAGAAAGGATGAATAACACATGATTTCAGAACATATTGGCAGCATTGTGGGAATGCTGATCTGTATTCTTTTTTCGGCGTATTTTTCCGCCACAGAGACTGCTTTTGCGTCTTTGAATAAGACCCGGCTGAAAGCCATGGCAGAAAAGGGAAACAAGCGGGCCAAACAGACCCTGGAACTGGCGGAGACCTATGACAAGCTGATCTCCACGGTGCTGATCGGAAACAACATTGTCAACATTGCCACCGCATCCATCGGTACCTTGTTTTTCGTGGATTTGCTGGGAAGCGTCGGTGCCACGGTATCCACGGTGGTGATCACCATTGTGGTGCTGATCTTCGGAGAAATCACGCCCAAGAGCATTGCCAAGGATTATCCCGAAAAGTTCGCCATGTTCTCCGCACCGCTGATTCACCTGCTGATGTGCGTTCTGACACCTCTGAACTACATATTCTCTCAGTGGAAGAATCTGGTCAGCAGCCTGTTCCGCTCCGGGGATGAGAGCAAAATGTCCCAGGAGGAGCTGCTGCTCCTGCTGGAGGAAGTGGAGCAGGAAGGCGCCATCGATGAAAACGAAGGAGAATTGCTGCGCAACGCCGTGGAGTTTGGCGGCCTGGAGGCCAAGGACATCCTGACCCATCGGGTGGATCTGGAGGGTGTCAGCGTAGATGCGTCCAAGGAGGAAGTGGCGGAGCTGTTTACCCAGACCCGGTTTTCCCGGCTGCTGGTGTATGAGGACAGCATGGATAAAATTGTGGGCATCATTCACCAGAAGGACTTCTATCAGGGTACCGGTATCAATGAGCGGCCACTGTCGGAGATCATGACCCCGCCTCTGTTTATTCACCAGTCGGAAAGGGTGGGCGATCTTCTGCAGCTGCTCCAGTCCAGCAAGTCTCACATTGCGGTGGTCATTGATGAGTACGGCGGAACCCTGGGCATCGTGACCATGGAGGACATTCTGGAGGAGCTGGTTGGTGAGATCTGGGATGAGCATGACGAGATTGAGGAGCCCTTCCGCAAAATCGGAGAGAACACCTATGTGGTGGACTGCACCGTGACGCTGGATGATTTCTGCGACTTCTTTGATGTGGAAACCGACTCCGACAGTGTATCTCTGGGCGGCTGGATGATGGAGCAGCTGGGGCGGATTCCCGACCAGGGCGACAGCTTCGACTATCGGAACCTGACCATTACCGCCACCCAGACGGATGACCACCGGATTCAGCTGGCCACGGTGGAGGTCAAAGAGCCGGAAGCAGTCCCGGCGGAATAAGCTTAAATCAATAAAATTCCCGGTTTCGGAATTTCCGAAACCGGGAATTTATTATGCTGGGGAATCAGTCGTCGTTCTTGGCGTCGGCGATGATCTTGGCCTGGTTGGCCTTGGGAACTTCTTCATAACGGACAAACTCCAGAGTGAAGCTGCCCCGGGCCTGGGTCATGGCCCGCAGATCGATGGCATAGCTGCCCATCTCGGCCATGGGAACCTCCGCCTCGATGACGGTGTTGCCGTCGTGGTCGGGGTTCATGCCCATAGGACGGCCGCGGCGCTTGCTCAGATCGCCCATCACGTCGCCCACATAGGATTCCGGCACACTGACCTTCAGAGCGCCGATGGGCTCCAGCAAGGTGGGGTTGGCGTTGGGCATGGCTTCCTTGTAGGCCAGGATGGCGGCCAGCTTGAAGGCCATTTCGTTGGAGTCCACGGGGTGGTAGGAACCGTCGTACAGCACGGCCTTCAGGCCAACCATGGGGTAGCCTGCCAGAGGACCCTTCTGAACCGCTTCCTGCAGGCCCTTTTCTACTGCGGGATAGAAGTTCCGGGGCACGGAGCCGCCGAAGACTTCCTCGGCGAAAATCAGATCATCCTGCTCATCCTGAGGCTCAAACCGCACCCAAACGTCGCCGAACTGGCCGCTGCCGCCGGTCTGCTTCTTGTGACGGCCGTGAGCCTCCACCTTCTTCTTGATCTTCTCCCGGTAGGCAACCTTGGCCGGGGACAATGTGGCATCAACGCCAAAACGGCTCTTCAGCTTGGACACCAGTACATCCAGCTGCTGATCGCCGGCGCCGGAGAGCACCAGCTGCTTGGTCTCAGCGTTGTTCACCAGGGTGAAGGAGGGATCTTCCTCGTTCAGCCGGTTCAGGCCGGTGCCCACCTTATCTTCCTGGCCCTTGACCTTGGGGGCGATGGCCATGGAGTAGCAGGGCTGGGCGTAGGGGATCTGCTTCAGGGAGACCACCTTCCGGGGGTCGCACAGGGTGTCGCCGGTCTTGACCTTGTCCATCTTGCCGAAGGCACCGATGTCGCCGCAGGTGAGAACCTTGACTTCCGTGGCCTTCTTGCCGCACATGGTGTAGAGTCTGCCCAGCTTCTCGGTCTCGTCGGTACGGGCGTTGACCAGGGTGGTGTCGGAGGTGATTTCGCCGGAGAGTACCTTGACGAAGGAATACTTGCCGTACTGGTCGGATACGGTCTTCCAGACGAAGGCGCAGGGCACGGCGGCGGGAGAAACCACGAATTCCTCCACCTTGCCGTCGGCAGTGGTGGCCTTGTGGTAGTTGCCCTGAACGGGATTGGGCAGCAGGTCGATGATGTGGTCCATGAGCATCAGGCTGCCCAGGCAGTTAAGGCCGGAGCCGCACAGCACCGGGAACAGGCTCAGCTCGGTAACGCCCTGATGCAGTCCGGTGATCATTTCCCGGTAAGTAAAGTCGTCGCCTTCAAAGAACCGGTCCATCAGAGCCTCGTCGGTTTCGGCCACGGCTTCCTTCAGGGCGCCGTTGAATTCTTCAATGACGGAAACCTTGTCTTCGGGCACATCGATCTCCACCCGCTTCTGGTTCTGCATCTCGTAGGCGCGCTTGTTCAGCACGTCGATGATGCCGGTGACCTTGTGGCTGGCGTCCCAGATGGGAACTACCACGGGAGCAATCTTGTTGCCGTACTTTTCCCGGAGGGCTTCAAAGGTGGCGTTGTAGTCGGAGTGATCCTCATCCACCTTGGAAATGTAGACAAACCGGGGCATATTCCGCTCTTCACAGTATTTCCAGGCTTTTTCGAAGCCAACGGTGATGCCGTCCTTGGCAGAGCACACCAGAATGGCAGCATCGGCGGCCCGCAGAGCCTCCATCACCGCGCCGGAGAAGTCAAAGGCGCCGGGAGTATCCAGCAGGTTGATGCGCACGTTGTGATAATCCAGGGGAATCACAGAGGTGGAGATGGAAATGTGACGGCGGATTTCCTCGGGATCATAGTCAGAAACGGTGTTGCCGTCGGCATTTTTGCCCATACGGTCAATGGCACCGGTCATGTAAAGCAAGCTCTCAGCCAGGGCGGTCTTGCCGCTGCCGCTGTGACCGAGCAGACAGACGTTGCGGATGGAATTAACGGTGTACATGTTGTTCTTACTCCTTTCGGGAAGGCGAGCCTTCCAAGTGGGCGAAGACACCCGAATGAGGACATTATACACGAAAGGCTGGACGATTGCAATGTTTATTTTCGTCAGAATGCAAAATTGCATAATTTCCAGGGCGGACATTTGCGTTCCTGGGCAAAACACACAAAATTGTCAAATGGAAATCAGACAGGATGTACAAACAATGCGGACCGCCGGAAACCAGTTCCAGCGGCCCGCCAAGGAGGAAAGAGAGGAAGCGAAAATCAGCCGGAGCCCAGCGCCAGAAATTCTGCCGGGTCCATGGGCTCGTTGTTCTGGGTGACGCTGAAGTGGACATGGCTGCCCAGGGTTGTCTCCACGATTGCGGAGGAACCCACATAGCCAATGGTCTGCCCCATGGTCACCGTGTCTCCCGGCATTACTGCCGTATCCTCGGTGAGGTTGGCATAGCAGGTGGTGTAGCCGTCGTTGTGACGGATGACCACACTGTAGCCCAGAGAATCGTCTTCATAGACGGTGTAAACCTCGCCGTCGGCGGCGGCACACACCGGGGCACCGGCCTCTGCGGCCAGGTCAACGCCGTTGTGAACCCGCCAGTCCCGGGTGGTCTGGTTGTAGCTCAGGGCCTCCATGGAGTAGCCGCTGATCACATCTCCGGATACCGGAGAGACGGTTTGCAGTGGTTTTTTCTCCGTGGCGGCAGGCTGGGTGGCCTGGGTGGCAGCCGTTGTGGACTGGGGTTGGGTTGCCACTACGGCAATGTCGTCGCTGCCCATGGTTCCGGCGGGAATTTCCACGCTGACGGTTTCCTGGACGGCGGCCTGTTCCGCCTGATGGGCGTTCTGGTAGTACAGATAGCTGGTGGTTCCAATGGCTGCGGCACATAGCATCAGGGCTATGTAGTAGCCCTTGCCAGACAAACCGCGGCCGTTGCGTTTGTTGTCGCTCATAGTGAATTAAGCACCTCCGAAGCTGAGTATTGCCGGATTCTCCGGGACTTAAACAAAAAATGGAAAACTTTTCCCACCAATGCCGGGGCCCGGGAAAAGTCCGTCCGTCATTTCCTGTGCAATTGCGGTGGAAAAAACCTTTCCCCTGTGTTATAATGGGGGCATTGACCCAAATGAAATGGAGAGAAACGTATGCTGCCGGAAGCCTTTCTTGCCCGTCTGCGTCAGCAGCTGGGAGACGAATACAGCCAGTTCCTGGAGAGTCTGGAACGCCCCAGGGCGGTGGCCCTGCGGTTCAACCCCCTGAAGGGGGGGATACCGTCCCTGACCTTTGTAGGGGACCCGGTGCCCTGGGAGAAAATGGGGTACTACTATAACCCGGAATCCCGGCCCGGTCTGCACGTTTATCATGAGGCGGGCGTATATTACCTACAGGAGGCCAGCGCCATGGCGCCTGTGGCGCTGCTGGACCCTCAGCCGGGGGAGTGGGTGTGTGATCTGTGCGCCGCCCCGGGGGGCAAGACCACCCAGATTGCCGGCAGAATGCTGGGCCGGGGCTTCCTGCTGTGCAACGAAATCAATCCCTCCCGTGCGAAGATCCTCTCCCGGAACATTGAGCGGATGGGGGTGCCCAACGCTCTGGTTACCAACGAACACCCGGAAAACCTGGCGAAGCGCTTCGCCGGCTGTTTTGACCGGGTGCTGGTGGATGCCCCCTGCTCCGGGGAGGGAATGTTCCGAAAGGAAGAAGCCGCGGTCACGGACTGGAGTCCCGAGACGGTGCGGATGTGCGCCCGGCGGCAGGGGGAAATTCTGAACTCCGCCGCCAAGCTGGTTCGGCCCGGAGGACGGCTGGTGTACTCTACCTGCACCTTCGCCCCGGAAGAGGACGAGGGAGCGGTGGCTGCCTTCCTGGCGGAACATCCGGAGTTTCAGCCGGAGCCGGCAGAGGCCCCCTGGTTTGTGCCCGGAGAAAACGGAAGCTTCCGGCTGTGGCCCCACAAGCTGCTGGGAGAGGGGCACTTTGCCGCAGTGCTGAAAAAACAGGACGGGGAGATTGCCGACCGGATTTCGGCTCCCGGGGAAAAACTTCCGGCCCAGTGGGACAGCTTTGCCCGGCCGCTGGGCATCCGGCTGCCGGAAGGAAAGGCAATGTCCTTCGGCCAGACCCTGTACTGGGCGCCGGAAGAAATGCCGCCGCTGAAGGGACTGAAGGTGCTGCGTCCCGGACTGGAACTGGGAACGGTGAAGAAAGACCGGTTTGAACCGGCCCATGCTCTGGCGCTCTGGCTGAAGGAATGCGGCAATGTCCAGAGCTTTGAACCGGAATCCAGGGAGATCCAGGCCTACCTCCATGGCGATGTGGTTCCCTCGGGAAAAAAGGGCTGGTGCCTGGTACAGGCGGGTCAGTACAGCATCGGCTGGGGAAAGGGGGACGGAACCGTTCTGAAAAACCATTATCCAAAAGGCTTGCGGCGCTAAGAAAATACGGGCCGGATTTTGGGACTTTACATAAAGTGTGGGGTGTGTTACAATAGCATGGCCCTTGTGTGGCAATCCAATCTTATTTCATCACAAGGAGAGGATATCTCTTGGCCAGATATGAAATCAATGGCGGCAAACCTTTGAACGGCACCGTCACCATCAGCGGCGCGAAAAACGCGGCAGTTGCGATTCTGCCTGCGGCTCTGCTGGTCAGCGGGAAGTGCCGGATTGAGAATGTGCCCAATATTTCAGACGTGCGAATTCTGACCAGCATTCTGGAAGGCATGGGAGCGAAGATTGACCTTCCGGAGAAAAACGTAGTGGAGATAGACTGCTCTGATCTGCCCTGCTCGGAGCCGGACCCCCAGCTGGTCACGAAGATGCGGGCCAGCTACTATCTGATGGGCGCTCTGCTGGGCCGGTTCGGCAAGGCCCATGTGGCTCTGCCCGGCGGATGCAATTTTGCCTCCCGTCCCATTGACCAGCATATCAAGGGATTCCTGGCGCTGGGAGCCGAGGTGGACGAAACTGAGGAATATGTGGCCCTGACCCCTGGCGAAGAGGGATTGCAGGGGGGCAGAATCTGTTTGGATATGGCTTCGGTGGGCGCTACCATCAACATCATGCTGGCGGCTACCCTGATTCCTGGCCAGACCATCATTGAGCATGCAGCCAAAGAGCCTCACATTGTGGACCTGGCTAACTTCCTGAACACCATGGGCGCCCGGATCAGCGGAGCCGGTACGGATACGGTGAAGATCCGGGGGGTAAACTCCCTGAAGGGAGGCACCTATGCCATTATCCCCGACCAGATTGAAGCGGGTACATACATGGCGGCGGTGGCTGCCACCGGCGGCAATGTGCTGATTCAGAACGTGATTCCCAAGCACATGGAGTGCATTACCAGCAAGCTGCGGGAAATGGGCGCCAAGGTTACCGATTATGATGACGCCATCCGGATCAGCCGCACCGGTCCGCTGCGCAGAACCACAGTGAAAACCCAGCCCTACCCCGGCTTTCCCACGGATATGCAGGCCCAGGTGTGTGTCTGCATGGCGTTGGCCAACGGCACCAGCCGCCTGACGGAGAGTGTGTATGAGACCCGGTTCTTTGGTTACTGTACGGAGCTGGAGAGCATGGGGGCCAATATCCGCATCGGCGGAAAAACCGCTCTGGTTACCGGCGTGGATCATCTCAACGGCGCGGTGGTGTATGCCCACGATCTGCGGGCAGGGGCGGCCCTGGTGATTGCCGGGCTTGCAGCCCACGGTGTTACCCATGTGGAGTATATCCATTTTATTGAACGGGGATATGAAGACCTGGTGGAAAAACTGACAGCGCTGGGCGCTGAGATCCGGCGGGTAGAAGATTAAAAAACAGTGCGGCCCGGGAAAGCTTTTCCCGGGCCGTTTTTGCGGCGTATGACGAAAGGAGCGGCAATGGAAGAACAGTTTTTGCGCAGCGCCATGCTGCTGGGAGAATCTGCCCTGGAGCGGCTGAGCCGGGCTCGGGTGGCGGTATTCGGCCTGGGCGGGGTAGGGGGCTACACCGTGGAGGCCCTGGCCCGGGGCGGTGTGGGCAGCCTGGATTTGATTGACAGCGACAGCGTGAGCCTTTCCAATCTGAACCGGCAGATTCTGGCCACCCATTCCACCCTGGGAATCCCCAAGGTGGAGGCGGCCAAGGCCCGGGTGCTGGACATCAATCCCAATTGCCGGGTGACGGTTTACCCGGTGTTTTATACGCCGGAAACGGCGGGGCAGTTTGACTTTACCCAATATAACTATATTGTGGACGCCATTGACACGGTGACGGGGAAGCTGGCCCTGGTGCAGCAGGCCTGGGCATCCGGGACCCCGATCATCAGCTGTATGGGTACGGGAAACAAGCTGGACCCCACCGCTTTTGAAGTGGCGGATATTTCCAAGACCTCCGTGTGCCCTCTGGCTCGGGTGATGCGCAAGGAACTGGGCAAGCGGGGCATCCGGCATCTGAAAGTGGTTTACTCCCGGGAGGAGGCCCGGACCCCCCAGGGCTGGGAGGAAGAAGCAGCGGCTCTGGGCAAGCGGCAGATTCCCGGAAGCCTGTCCTTTGTCCCCGGTGTGGCGGGACTGATCCTGGCAGGCGAAGTGATCAAGGACCTTGCACTGGCCGGTCACGAAAATAAGGAGATGTAACCTTTGAAAAGGTGGATTTTGCCCATTATTTTGATCATTATAGGGATGCTGCTGCTGTCAGCCGGACTTTATGTGGGACAGACGGATGACTCCCCGGGCGCAGGGGGACTTGGAATCATCAGCATGCTGTGCCTGAGTTATCTGGCGTGGAAAATGTTTCGCAGAGGTCGGTCTTGAGCGAAAAAAGGTTGAATACGAAAAGCGGTGCACCCGATTCGGGTGCGCCGCTGCTTTATTTCTGCCCTTCCCAGAAAGGTTCCGGCTTGTCGCAGTTTTTGCAGTCCCCGGGACAGTTCCGGGGCTTGAACTGCAGCTCCTGACTCTTCACGCTGACGGTGGTGCAGGCGGGAATGGAGTGGGTGATGAACACGTTGGAGCCGATGACGCTGTCCCGGCCGATGACGGTGCCGCCGCCCAGAATGGATGCGCCGGCGTAGATGGTCACGTTGTCCTCAATGGTGGGGTGGCGCTTCTTGCCCCGCAGGCTCTGGCCACCCCGGGTACTGAGGGCGCCTAGGGTTACGCCCTGATAGATCTTCACATGGTCGCCGATGACGGTGGTTTCACCGATGACGATGCCGGTGCCATGGTCAATGAAGAAATATCTGCCGATTTGCGCGCCGGGGTTGATGTCAATGCCGGTGACGGAATGGGCGTGCTCCGTCATAATCCGGGGCAGCATGGGCACACCCTGCTCATAAAGCACATGGGCCAGACGATAAACGCTGATGGCAAACAGGCCGGGATAACAGAAGATAATCTCGTCGGTGCTGCAGGCGGCGGGATCGCCGTCATAGAACGCTTCCACATCGGTCTGGATCACAGCCCGGACGCCGGGGATGGCCCGGAAGAACGCCAGACTCAGCTGCTGCGCCTTCTCCTGAGCGGTATCCGGGTCCATGGTGCTGCGCAGAACCAGGACCAGCTGCTTGTTCAGATTGTACATCACATCCTCAATGAGCATGGACAGATTGTGCTTGGCGTTGTACATCCGGTAAGTTTTGTCCCGGGAGAAGCCGGGGTAGACAATCCGCATGAGTTTGCCGATCATGTCGATGATCACAGCTTTGTCCGGATGCTGGAAGGGGTCCAGCCTGTCAATGTCACGTCCGTTGTGGTAATCCTCCAGAATGTTGTCCACAATGCCTTCAATCTGCTGTTCGATGGGGCTCACACACATCCCTCCCTTTCTGAAAAACAGTTTAACACAGGGGTTTGTCAAAGTCAATTGACACCGGGGCTGCCTCGGGGTATAATTCATTCATTCGGAAGGATACTATCGGAGAAATCCGTTGAGTTGTACCTGATTTGGGAGGAATTGCAATGGCAAAGATTTATACATCCGTTTCCCAGCTCATCGGCGGCACACCGCTGCTGGAGCTGACCCATCTGGAAAAAGGACTGGGTGCCAGAGTCCTGGCCAAACTGGAGAGCCGGAATCCCGCTGGCTCCGCCAAGGACCGGGTGGCGCTGGCCATGATTGATGAGGCGGAGCGCCAGGGACTGCTGAAGCCCGGCAGCGTGATCATTGAACCCACCTCCGGCAATACGGGCATCGGCCTTTGCAGCGTGGGTACGTCCCGGGGCTACCGGTGCATCATCGTCATGCCGGATACCATGAGCATGGAGCGTCGGCTGCTGATGAAGGCCTACGGCGCGGAACTGGTGCTGACCCCCGGTAAGCTGGGGATGTCCGGCGCCATTGCCAAAGCAGAGGAATTGGCTAAAACCTACCCCGACAGCTTTGTGGCGGGGCAGTTTGTAAATCCCGCCAACCCCAAGGCCCATTATGAAACCACCGGCCCGGAAATCTGGCAGGATACTGACGGCCAGGTGGATCTGTTTGTGGCGGGGGTAGGCACCGGCGGCACCATCACCGGCACCGGACGCTATTTGAAAGAGCGCAACCCGGCGATCCGTGTGGTGGGGGTGGAACCTGCCGACTCCCCGGTGCTGACCCAGGGGCGCAGCGGCCCTCATGGCATTCAGGGCATCGGCGCGGGTTTCGTGCCGGAAATTCTGGACCGGAGCGTGCTGGACGACGTGAAAACCGTCACCACCCAGCAGGCCTATGAAGCGGGCCGCCGTCTGGGCCGGGAAGAGGGAGTCCTGGCGGGAATCTCCGGCGGTGCTGCGCTGCACGCAGCACTGGAACTGGCCGCCCAGCCGGAAAATGCCGGAAAGACCATTGTGGTGCTGCTGCCGGATTCCGGTGAGCGGTACCTGACCACCCCCATGTATACCGAATAAAGGAAAGCCCGGAAAGCATCGCTTTCCGGGCTTTTTTTACTCCTCAAAGGTGAGAACGTCTTTGTACTTCTCTTTGAAAATCCCGTATACCGCGTCCAGAATTTCTTCGTCCTCCACGGCCAGGTAATTCTCATTTTCTTCGTCTACCGGTTCCACCTCCAGAATCACGACTTCATTGGAGTCGTCCTCTGCAGGCATCAGTACCAGGTATTCCTTGCCCTCATATTCCAGGCAGTCCAGGTAATCAAAGGTGACATCCTGGCCATTTTCATCGGTCAGGGTAATGGTGCTGGATTCTTCCTCGGGAAGCAGGTTTTCGTTTTCCATGGAGTTCCTCCTGAGTGTGTTGATTGAGATACCTGCATTATAGCCTACCGGGGGGTGTTTTGCAAGAAGAGTTTTCACGGATGCCTGGAGAAGTTTAGAAAAACTTAAGATGATTCACCCATGAATTGCCCTTGCAATCCACGGAAGATTATGGTAAACTTATCTGAGATTTTGGCGACGGGAAAGTGGATGGTAAGCTTTGAAAAAACAGTGGATGGCGCTGGCCCTGACGCTGGCCATATTATTGCCGGGATGCAAGTCACCTGCGCCCCCGGAATTGGATGAAGAGGAAATCCAGGAGCAGCAGGAGCAAATCCTCAGCGATCCGGAGACGATGGGACAGGTGATCGCCCGGATTGGTTCGGAAACGCTGACCAATGGGCAGCTTCAGCCCTATTTTTGGGCGGCGGTCGGGGAATATCAGAAGACGCAGCCGGAGATTGCTCCGGACTATTCCCAGGACCTGGGAGAACAGCTTTGCCCGCTGGATTCGGAGGGCGGAAGCTGGCGGGACTACTTCCTGAACCAGGCCCTTCAGATGTGGCATACCTGCCAGACGCTTGCTCTTCAGGGGGAGCAGGAAGGCGTGCCTACAGAGGAGGCATACCAGCCTGACCCGGAGAAGCATGAGAAATACATGACCGGTATGCCCGCAACCCGGTATCTGTACGGCTATTCCCAGTCCTATCAGCCCAATACCATGCATCAGGCGTTTCTGGACAATGTGGATGCCCTTCTGGAAGACCTGGCCCAAAAAACGGGCTGTGCAGACCCAGAGGAGCTGGCGTCCCGGGGATTCGGTACGACTTTGGAAAATTTGCGGGATTTTGTGACGTTGTACAATTGGGGGTACATGTATTATACCACCCTGAGCTATGATCTGGAGCCGACCCAGGAGCAGGTGGAGTCCTGCCTGCAGCAAGAGGGGCAGGTGTGCCCAGAGCCGGAAGGGGAGATGTGCTGTGCTGTCCGGCACATCCTGCTTCTGCCGGAGTCCGACACGGAGGAAGGCTGGGAGGCGTGTGAACAGCAGGCACAGGACTTGCTGAAAACCTGGCAGAAATCTTTCCGGGTGACGGAGGACACCTTTGCCAGCCTGGCCAACCAATACTCCCAGGACACCGGCACGGCAGTTGATGGCGGCGGGTACTACCGTCTGCGCCAGGGACAGCTGCTGACGCAGATGGATGCCTGGTGCTTTGACCCGGAACGGCAGCCGGGGGATACCGCCTTGTTCCGAACTTCCAAGGGAGTACATATTTTGTATTTTTCCGGGGCGGAGTCCGCCCGAACGCTGTGGGCGGAGGACCGGTGCCGGGAACAGATGATGAAAAACTTGATTTCCTCTGCACGGGAGGCCTATCCCATGGAGGTGGAACGGGAAGAAATCGTCCTGGTTCCTGCCCAGCCTTTGGCGGGGGCTGCGGATCTTCTCTATCCGGATGTGGGGCATGAGCGTTTTCCGGAGGTTCCCCTGTACTTACAGCAGGATTACGGCTTCACCAAATTCGGCAACTATAACCTTTCCACCAACGGCTGCGGCATCACCTCTTTTGCCATGGTGGCAAGCTACCTGTCCGATGAGGAGTGGACACCGCCGGAGCTTTGCGCCCGCTATGGGAATTACAGCTACGCCCATGGTACAGACGGCATGATTTTTGAGAAGGAATCGGCGGCGCTGGGGTGCTATCTCCAGGAAAAAACCTATGAACCATCAGTTGCCAAGAAGGCCCTGGAAGAGGGCCACATTGTAGTCTCTATCCAGCACAAGGGCTATTGGACCAGCGGCGGCCACTACATTGTGCTGGAGAAGGTGAACGAGGACGGTACTATCCAGGTCCGGGATTCCAACCTATATAATTATTGGAAATACAAGGTCCCTGCCCATGCCCAGGACCGGCACGCCTGGTCCAGCATTACGGCAGCCGGGTCGTGCTACTGGATTTTTGCTTACAAGGCAGTGACGATTCCTGCCTGCTCCCGATGCGGACAACCGGAAACGGTGCCGGACAGCATTCTCCGGGAGGAATACTGCTGTCATAAGTGCACAGAGGCGCTGCTGCGCCGGGACACCTACCTGAAGGCCAGCGGACAGAACTGGACATAATACACGGAAAACAGCCTCCGGCTTTTCATAAGCCGGAGGCTCTCAGACTGTCGAAAAACCCCTTCGGGGCTTTCCGACAAGTTTTCGCAGCCTGCTGCGCGCATAATTTGTCCCCCGCCGGGGGACAAATTCCACACTTGCAGCCTGTAAAGTATGTTCCGCCAGGTACACGCCCCGGCGGAACATGGTTTGGACTATAGTTGCCGTCATGGGTGGCAAACTCTGTAAGACTTTTTTGACACACTCAGCCTCCGGCTTTTCATAAACCGGAGGCTGTCTTTATACCACAAACCGATATCCCAGACCCCGTACAGTCTGAAGATAGCGGGGTTTGGAGGGGTTATCCTCAATCTTCTGCCGGAGACGGTTTACATAAACCATGATGGCGTTCTCGTCCACAATGGCTTCCCCCCACACCAGGCTGTAAAGCATATCCTTGGAAAATACACGATTGACGTTGTCTATAAACAGCCGCATCATGGTGTTTTCCTTGGAGGACAGGGGGACTTCCCGGTCGTTTTTGTAAAAGCGAAGGGTGACGGTATCGTACCGGAAAGGCCCGGCGCAGATCATGTCTCTGCCGCCGAACCGGGCGGACTTGCTGCGGCGGATCATGGCCTTGACTTTTGCCCCAAGAACCACGGGATTGAAGGGCTTGGTCACATAATCATCGGCGCCAATATCCAGGCCATAGAGCGTGTCGTAGTCCTCCTGCCTGCCGCTGATGAGGATGATGGGCGTTTGGTTGCCCCGCTGACGAAGAACCTGGACCACCTGAAAGCCATCCATTCCCGGCATATTGATATCCAGAAGAATCAGGTCAAAGGGGGTCTGTTCCAACATTTTCAGCGCCTGTTCGCCGGTGGCGGCCAGTTCTGCCTGGATTCCGTTGCTTCGGATCACTTTGTAGAGCATGGTTCGGACGGCTTCATCGTCGTCTACAATCAGCACGGTGTCTTGCAAGCGGCTCCCCCCTTTACAGAACTTTGAAACTTGGCTATGATTACAGTATACGCAAATTTCGCCTGCTTGACAAGGGGGATTACCAGTGAAGGACAGAGAATTGCGAAAATTTCATATTCTGCTGCCGGTGGGCATCGGACTGCTGATTGTTAGTGTACTGGCAGGGGGGGCCTTGCTGACGTGGCAGGGCGCCCAGGCTCGAAATCTGACAGACTCCTGGCTGAATGGCATCGGGTCACAGACGGACCGGCTGCTGACCGCCTGGCTGGACTCCGGCTGGAAAGCACTGGAACAGGAAGGGGAGCCGGTTCGGGAAGACGAGGAGGGGAAACTCTGCACCGAAGATGGAATGGTTTATCAGCTGGTCCCGGACGCCATGATTCCCTCGCAGCGGAGCCTGATGCCATGCCTGGGGCCCGATCAGGAGCCCTGTCTGGCCCTGCTGGAATGGGAAGCGGGAGAAATGCGTGGGGTGTTTCTGCCCTTGGAGCAGTTCCGGAAGGACTGGCTGTCCCTGGGACAGTCCACGGCGGTTTTGCTGGCGGATCAGAAAGGCACAGTCCTGATTTCCCTGGAGGAGGGTAGCACGGTTATGCAGCTGCTGCCCCAGGAAGAAAATCCCATTCTGACCCAGGCGGCACGGGAAATGACCGGAGAAGAGCCGGGGGGCAGCAGCCTGCGTACCCATCTGGGACTTCAGCGGCTGTGGGTGATTCCTGCCGGGTCCAGCGGAAACGGCTGGCTCAGTGTGGGTCTGCTGGCTGTGATTCCTACGGCGGGTAAATATGCCGCGTTGGGCTGGAGCCTCTGGGGAATGCTGGCAGGTGTGGGATTGATTCTGATCATTGCCCTGCTCCGGCACCGCCGGGAGCAGGCCCAGACCCTGCGCCATCTGAAGCTTCTGGAGCGGAAGACTGCCGCTATGGAGGAATGGAATCAGAAATTGCAGCAGCTGACCCACCATCAGCGGCTGGAGATCATGGGCACCCTGACATCGGGCATCGCCCATGAATTCAATAATCTGCTGGTGCCCATTATGGGCTACAGCATGATGGCCCTGGAAAAGCTGTCCCCGAACCAGGAGGTCTATGATGATGTGCTGGAAATTTACGATGCGTCCCGGAAGGTCGGGACGCTGGTGCAGCGGCTGTCGGATCTGACCCGGAAGAATGCGCCCACGGCCCAGAGTCTGCTCTCCCCGGGAGAACTGGTGGAGAAGACGCTGAAAGTGGCCAAGCCTGCCAAGCCGGAGAACGTCAAGGTTCTTACCCGGCATCAGGCGCCGGAATCCAGGATCCGGGGCAATGAAGTACAGCTTTCCCAGATGCTGCTGAATCTGATCCTCAATGCTTTCCACGCCATGCCGGAAGGGGGAACGGTGACGGTGGAAACCGGCTGCCGGGAGGGGAAAATATACTTTTCCGTCTCGGATACCGGTACCGGCATCCCACCGGAGGCCATTTCCCACATTTTTGAGCCGTTTTTTTCTACCAAGGACCCAGGAAAGGGAACCGGGCTGGGACTGGCGATTGTCAGTCAGGTTGTCCATGAACACGGCGGAGAAATCGATGTGCAGAGCCGCCTGGGAGTGGGAACCGTATTCCTGGTCACCTTCCCCCAGCCAGAGGAGAGGGAACCTTCCTGACAGGAAAAAACTTTTTTTGAAATCTTAATGATTGTTTAGCTTCCATCTATGATGGGTTAAGGTTAATCTGATATAAAAATATCGGAATAAACAGAAAATGGAGGAATCCTCATGAAGAAGCTTTTCGCAATTGTTCTGAGCAGCGTGCTGCTCCTTGGGCTGCTGAGCGGATGTGCCGGCGCCCATGTCCACGTCTGCCCCACCCAGCCTGTGTCGAACCAGAGCGCTGCCACCCAGCCTGCTGCTGAGACGCAGGAGCAGACTCTGGCACAGGGTGCAGTCAAGACCGGCCTGGCTGTGATTGCAGATGTGGCCGACAGCACCAGCGCTGCTGCGGATGCCGAGGGCGCTGCCAGCTACAATGTGGTTTTGGCTGCGGTAACGGTAGACGAAAACGGCGTGATCCAGTCCTGCGCTCTGGACAGTGTGGGCAGCACCGTGAACTTTGACACCACCGGCACCATCACCACCGACCTGACCGCTGCGCCTCTGTCCAAGAATGAGCTGGGCGATGACTACGGCATGAAGGCCTACGCCGGCAGCACCTACGAATGGTATGAGCAGGCTCAGGCCGTGGCGGATTACGCCGTGGGCAAGACCGCTCAGGAACTGGCAGAGGGTGCGGTGAATGAATCCGGCAAGGCTGCGGACGCCGATCTGGCAGCGGTTGCCACCATCTCCATCGGCAGCTATGTGGATGCCATCGTGAAGGCTGTGAACAATGCCTCTGACCTGGGCGCCCAGAGCGGGGACAAGCTGGTCCTGACCACCATGAACGGCCTGGGCAGCAGCACCAATGCCCAGGCGGACGCAGACGGACTGGCTCAGCTGGATGTGAATGTGGTTGCCCTGACCCTGAACGGTGAAACCATCACCAGCTGCATCCTGGACGGCCTGCAGGCCAAGGTGAACTTCGATGCCACCGGCACCATCACCACCGACCTGACCGCCGCGCCCCAGACCAAGAACGAACTGGGTGAGGCTTACGGCATGAAGGCCTACGCCGGCAGTACTTACGAGTGGAACGAGCAGGCGGCTTCCTTCGCTGCCTATGTGACCGGCAAGACTGCCGCCGAGGTGGCGGGCATTGCCGTGGATGAGAGCAGCAAGGTAACCGAGGCGGACCTGGCTACCTCCGTGACCATCTCCGTGGGCGGTTTCCTGGGCCTGATCGCCAAGGCGGCGGCTTGATTCTATGCGCCGTACGCTGATTGCCCTGCTGTGCGCCCTGGGCCTTTTCACCGGCTGCGCCGCTCCGGCGGCGTCCCAGGGGCCCAAGCAGTACCAGGCCACGTTCCTGACCCTGTTCGATACGGTAACCACCATTCTGGGCTACGCCGAATCGGAGGAAGCGTTTCAGGAGCAGGCCCAGGCACTCCATGATGAACTGCTGGAATATCACCAGCTGTTCGACATTTACAACGAATACGATGGGGTGTCCAACCTGAAAACGGTAAACGATCAGGCGGGGATTGCCCCGGTAAAAGTGGACAGCCGGATTCTGGAACTGTTGAAGGACTGCAAAGAATACTACACCCTCACCGGCGGCAAGGTCAACGTGGCCATGGGCAGCGTTCTGGCCCTGTGGCACGATGCCCGGGAGCAGGCGGTAACCTACCCTGACCAGGCTGCGCTGCCGGAGGAGCAGGCGCTGCTGGATGCTTCCCAGCACTGCGACATGGACAACGTGATTCTGGACGAGGCGGCGGGAACGGTGTTCCTGGCCGACCCTCAGATGCGGTTGGATGTGGGTGCGGTGGCCAAGGGCTGGTCGGTGGAGCAGGTGTGCGAATCAGCGCCGGAAGGCCTGCTGGTCAGTGTGGGCGGAAATGTCTGCGCTACCGGGCCCAAGCCCAGCGGGGCGGATTGGGTGGTTGGCATCCAGTCTCCGGATGGGGACGAGGCATACCTGCACACCCTGAACATCACCAACGGCAGCGTGGTGACCAGCGGCGATTACCAGCGTTATTATCTGGTGGACGGCGTACGCTACCACCACATCATTGATCCGGATACCCGGATGCCGGCCCGGTACTGGCGGGCGGTGACCATCATCTGCCCGGATTCCGGCCTGGCGGACTGCTTGTCCACGGCACTGTTTCTGATGGATCAGGAACAGGGACAAGCGCTGCTGGACCAGACCGGCGCCCTGGCCCTGTGGGTGGGCCTGGATGGAACCATAACCTACAGTCCTGGACTCCAGGACTATATCCGAACTTGAACTTTGTAAGAAGGTGAATCTATGAAACGTCTTTTTTGGGGCGGACTCCACCCGGCGGACCGGAAGGAGCTGTCTTCCAGCGCCCAGCTGGATACGGCTTTCCAGCCCAAGGTGGTAGCCATTCCCATGCAGCAGCACATCGGTGCACCCTGCACCCCTCTGGTGCAGGTAGGCGACCAGGTAAAGCTGGGGCAGAAAGTGGGCGACGGCCAGGGCCTGTGCGTCCCGGTGCACGCCTCTGTCTCCGGCAAGGTCATTGCCATCGAGCCCCGGCGGCACCCCAGCGGACGGGATATCCTGTCCGTGGTGATTGAAAACGACGGCCTGGACACCCCGGACACCACTTTGGTGCCCCATCCGGATTATTCTCAGCTGGACACGGACACCATTCTGGCCATCATCCGGGAAGCGGGCGTGGTAGGCCATGGCGGCGCAGCCTTCCCCTCCAACATGAAGGCTCTGACCAATCTGGGCAAAATTGACACCCTGATTGTCAATGCCTGTGAGTGTGAGCCCTACATCACCGCCGACGACATCCTGCTGCGGACCAGCCCCGCTGAGGTGCTGGAAGGCATCCGGATTGTGGCCCAGCTGCTGACCCCCAGCCGGACGGTGCTGGCCATCGAGGACAACAAGAAAACCGCCATCTCCGTGCTGAAAGAGAAGCTGGATAAGGCTACCGACATTGAACTGATGGTGCTGCCCACCCGTTACCCCCAGGGTGCGGAGAAGCAGCTGATTCAGTCCGTTACCGGACGGCAGGTGCCCTCCGGCCAGCTGCCGTCTGCGGTGCATTGCGCTGTGTTCAACGCCGCTACTTACTATGCCGTCTACCGGGCTGTGTGCCAGGGCAAGGCGGTGACGGACCGGATCGTCACTGTCACCGGCGAGGCCGTGCGCAGCCCCCGGAACGTGCTGTGCCGGATCGGCACCTCCTATGAGGAACTGATCGCTGCTGCCGGCGGCCTGACCGAGGACGTGTGGAAGGTGGTCTGCGGCGGCCCCATGATGGGCTTTGCCCAGGAGAACCTGTCCACGGTGACCATCAAGGGCACCAACTCCGTGCTGTGTCTGGCTCAGTTCCGGAATCAGGAGAAGGAAAACCCCATCTGCATCCGCTGCGGCCGGTGCGTGCAGGTCTGCCCCATGCACCTGCAGCCGCTGTATCTGTTCCGGTTCCGCAATAACACGGAAGAACTGAAGCACTACCATGTGATGGACTGCATGGAGTGCGGCTGCTGCTCCTACACCTGCCCCGGTAAACTCCCTCTGGTGGAGTCCATCCGGCAGGGAAAATCCAAAGTAAAGGAGGCTGCGGGAAAATGAATTTGACTGTTTCCTCTTCTCCCCACGTCCGGGGAAATGACTCCACCCGCCGGATCATGCGGGATGTGAACATTGCCCTGCTGCCGGCCTTGATTTTCGGCATTGTTCATTTCGGCGTGTCTGCGGCTATTGTGACGGTGGTGTGCATTCTTACCGCTGTTGTGACGGAGCTGGCGGCCAATCGCTTTTTGATCCGGGATCACCGGGAACTGGACGGCTCCGCCGTGGTTACTGGTATGCTGCTGGCCATGACCCTGCCCTCCACCACCCCCTGGTGGGTGGCGGCCATCGGCAGTGTGTTTGCCATTCTGGTGGTCAAGGCCATGTGCGGCGGACTGGGTCAGAATGCCTTTAATCCTGCCCTGGCGGCCCGGGCCCTGCTGATGCTGGTGTTCCCGGTGTACCTGGTCCGGTATTTTGAACCCCAGGGGCTATTGGGCACCGCTGACGCTGTGACGGCGGCCACCCCTCTGCATCACATGGTGATGCCCGCCCTGCCGGAGCAGAGCCTGACGGATATGTTCCTGGGTAACATCCCCGGCTGTATTGGGGAAGTGTCCACCCTGGCCCTGCTGGTGGGCGGCGCCTACCTGGTGTACCGCCGGGTGATCTCTCTGCGGATTCCTCTGGCTTATCTGGGAACCGTGGCGGTGCTGACCCTGGTGTTCCACAAAACCGACAACGCTCTGGCCTGGATGCTTTACAGCCTGATGGGCGGCGGTGTGATGCTGGGCGCCATTTTCATGGCCACGGACTACGCTACCTCTCCGGTGACTCCGGTGGGCCAGATTGTCTACGGCATCGGCTGCGGCGTGCTGACGGTGATTTTCCGGTATTTCGGACTCTTCCCCGAAGGCGTGACCTATGCCATCCTGATTATGAACGGCCTGTCCTGGGCGGTGGATCGGTTTACTCCTCCGGTCCAGTTCGGCAGCAAAGGAGGCGCCATATGAAAGCAAAACAGATTCTGACCGGGCTGGTTTCCCTGGCTGTGGCAACGGCGGTTGTGGGCGGCGTTCGGTTCGGCTTGTCCGGACTGCGCTCCTCCATTACCCAGGCGGAACAGCAGGAGATGATCCGCTTCATGCTCCCGGAGAGCACCACCTTCACTCCGGAGGAATATACCGGCGAGGATGAGACCATTGCGGCGGTGTACAAGGGCGAGACCGGCTATGTGGTGGAAACCGTGACCAACGGCTATGCCGGAGAGATCCGGATGCTGGTGGGCGTGGACAACGGCGGTACGGTTACCGGCGTGACGGTCCGCTCCATGGAGGAAACCTGGGGCCTGGGCGCTCAGGCGCTGACGGACACGGATTTCCTGATCCAGTTCCTGTTCACCCAGGGTGATGCGGAAGTGGGGGAGAACGTGGATGCCCTCACCGGTGCCACGGTCACCTCCAAGGCCATTGCCCGCAGCGTGAATGCGGCGGTGGGCTTTGTAACCGGTGCGGATACCACGTCCAGCGCCACATCCTGGGGAGGTTGATGCTATGAAGAACCATTCTGGAATTGTGAACCTGCTGCTGGCGGCTGTGGTGGCTGCGGTGATGGTGGTGTACATGGTGTGCAGAACCCTCCAGCCTGCTGTGGTCATGCCGGCACTGAACATTCCCATGCTGCTGACTCTTTCCGTGGCGGCGCTGATTCTGAAAGCCTGCATTGCGCCTGAGAGTGAGTACTGCTGGGTTGTGGCAGCGGTTCTGGCGGCGGTGACCTTTGGAGTGCTGTTCTGGGCAGCCGGAGAGGCGAATGCCCGGGATGCCCTGATGCTGGGCCTGTGGGGCGGCGTTGTCTTTGCCATTGCAGAGCGGATCTTCCACTCCCTGGAAGCCCGGATTATTTCCGGCCGGGGCGGCAAGAGCGCCATGGTTGCCACGGGCATCTGCCTGATTCTGGCAGGCCAGTGCTTTGCGGGAATCCTGCTTTAATAAAAAATTCTCCCATCCTTGGATGGGAGAATTTTTTATTGGTCTTCCAGCTGGGAGATGCTGCCGTCGCTGCCCTGCCAGGTCTGGCTCACATAGGATGTGACTTCTCCATTGGTATCCAGCTGCTCTTCCAGCAGAATGTTCCCGGCTTCATCGTAAATCCGCCGGATCTGGCCGTAGCTATTTCCCTCACTGTCCAACCGGGTTCCGATTTCGGTACGGGTCTGGGGATCATAAGTGTATTCGACCCGGTCGGAGGGCAGAGCGCCGGAGGTAACCACTTCTCGCGTCAGATGCCCCTGATCGTCGTATTCATACTCCCGAAGGATGCTGTAAGTCTGGCCGATCTCCTCACCATAGTCGGTGACGATTTCGTGGGTAAGCCGGTTGCCCTCGGCATCATAGGTGCTGGTTGTAATGATTTTTGGCCCCATGCTGGGTGTGTTGACGTAGGTCAAAACGTTTCCGTCATCATCATAAGTGTATTCGCTGGAGGAAATCACATTGCCGTTTTCTACTGCATCCTCGGTGAGCATATTGCCTTTTTTATCAAAGGTGCGCAGAAATTGCCCCGTGGTTTCCATGTCGTTTGACCGATGATTCACGGTGACTGTGGTGCCATCGTCACTGTAGGTCAGGTGGCGGGCAGAAACTTCTGTACCGTTGAGAGAGGTGATTTCGCTGGTCAGTCGGCCTTGCTCGTCGTAAGTGGAGTCTGTCTGGCTGATGATTTCGCCGACGGTCTGGATCCGCCGGGTGCAGTAGTACTCCACCTGCTCCGCCTCCTGAGTACAGGCAGTCAATAGCAGACACAGCAAAACCAGGGCGATTCTTCTCAAATGTTTCATAGAAGCCTCCTCTCTTGTGTGAAAAAATATTTCTTCTGATTAATATTATCATAGCAATAAGAAAAATGCAAGAAACCACGGACGGATCCGGGGGGCTTTTTCTGGATATTTGCTGGATTGTGCCCGTTTTTTTGGACCGTTTCCTTGATACAATCCAGATACGAAAAACGAAAGGAGAGGGAACAATGAAAGATTGGGGGATTCATTTATTTGCCTGGAGAATGACACGGGAGGAGCGGATGCTGGATGGGGAGCTCCGGCCCCTGCGCCGGGAGCTGGCCCGGGCAGGACTGGACGAGAAGCGGCTGCGGGCCATGGACCCGGATGATCGGGTGGCGGCTTTGGAGCGGGCAAGTCTCAATCCCTATGACTTCCTGTTTTTGGCCTTCGCATAAAACACTATGTGCAGAATTTTAATTATTCTTAATTTCCTGAAAAAAGATTTGTGTATGATCACCATATATGCTAGAATAAAATATCATTGGAGCGGGATAGACCCGATACCGGGAAGGGAGTGCAGCGCTGATGCGATATGAAATTGTGGGGGATAGTTTTCCCGTGGTAGTCTGCCACCTGGAAAATGGGGAGCAGATGATTACCGAACGAGGTTCCATGGTCTGGATGAGCCCTAATATGCAGATGGAAACCCGAGGCGGGGGACTGGGGAAGATGTTCTCCCGGGCCTTCTCCGGGGAGAGTATGTTCCAGAACACTTACACCGCCAAGGGCGGCCCGGGGATGATCACCTTTGGTTCCAGCTTCCCGGGGATGATCAAGCCGGTGACCATTGCCCCCGGGCAGGAGATGATCGTGCAGAAAAACGCATTCCTGGCCTCCGAGGCCGGGGTGGAACTGTCCGTTCACTTCAGCCGGAAGCTGGGGGCTGGACTGTTCGGCGGCGAGGGATTCATTCTCCAGCGGCTCAGCGGCAGCGGCATTGCCTTTGTGGAAATTGATGGGGCGCTGGTGGAATATGAACTGAAACCCGGTCAGAAAATTGTGGTGGATACGGGCAATGTGGCCGGGTTCTCTGTGGGTGTGGACATGGATATCCAGCAGGTTCCGGGTATGAAGAATATGCTCCTGGGCGGGGAAGGTATCTTCAACACCGTCCTGACCGGCCCCGGACGGGTCTGGCTGCAGACCATGCCCATTGCCAGCGTGGCGGGGGCCATCCGTCCTTACATTCCCACCGGAAACAACAAATAACATAAGATAACATAAGACCTCCGGAAAAGCCGGATGCAGCCCTCCAGCGGAGGAGAAGAGAAAGGAGAATCCCCATGACAGAACCAATGGAATCCGGAAAATACACCCCTGGCGCACAGACCGCCGGGATCGTCAAATGGCTGCGGTACCTGCTGATCATACAGGTCATTGGCCTTGCCGTGACAGTGCTGGGGGCAGTTGGTTCTCTGGCCCTGGTGGCATGGCTTGGTCGGGGTGTGACCCTGGCCACGGCGGTGGTTCTGTTTCAGCTTGCCGCAGGGAATCCCCGGTACAAAACCGCCGCACTGTTCCAGGTTGTGATTTTGGTGTGCGGGATTGTTGCCGTCCTGTCCGGGAGCTTGCTCGTCAGCCTGTTGAATCTGGTGTCGGGAGTCAGCCAGATTGTGGCGGAGTATCAGGAATACACCGGCCATGGGGAACTGATTGAGAAAAAGGATGGGAAGCTGGCCGAAAGATGGCGCGCGCTGTTTATCTGGAAAGTTGTTATCGAGCTGTTCGGCGGAGTGCTGGCCGTTTTTGGGGCAATGATCGGAATGATGATGGAGTATGCGGCCCAGACCATTCTCATGGTTGTTCTGGTTGCCACGGTGGCGGTGACGAGTGTGCTGAAAATTATCTACCTGGTTTTCCTGAACAGAACCCGGGACCTTCTTTCCGACGGGGAACCGATGTAAAGCTTATAGGAAAAGGGCGGCTGAATGCCGCCCTTGAGGGTGTCAAAAAAGTGTGGTTTCTTTCCCTGTGTTGGGAGTAAAATAATTCAAAAACCATGTTCCGCCGGGGCGCGTACCTGGCGGAACATACTTTACAGGCTGCAAGTGTGGAATTTGTCCCCCATCGGGG
>DSLFC04101__coassemble_294_pt1 | contig 52040 bp, 38 predicted proteins | sample DSLFC04101__metabat2_low_PE_008 | metagenome-assembled genome bin DSLFC04101 | reverse complement strand
CGGAACTGTAAAGTTTGGGTGAAAGTATTTTGACCCCATATAGGCTATTATGGGGCCATGCAAAATCCCATCCCCCAAAGGCTCATGTCAGGCGGAGTGTGTAAAGTTTGGGTGCAAGTGGGGGGTCCTCATATGCACTATAATGAGACCACGTGAAATCCCACCCCCCAAAGCCTGCTGCAAGACAGAGAAAATCAGGAAAGGAGGACTTGCTTCGGGGGATGCAGACCATCCGATTTCAAAAAAACAAATTCAGAAAAGAGAGGTAACTACTTATGGCTATTTCCGTTCAGGACCGCTCCTCCAAATTCGACGTTGTCTTGGAGAGAGCAACCGGCACCATGCGGATTATCAAGATTGTGCTTTGTGTGATTTCCCTGCTGTCCCTGTTTTCCATCCGGTATGTGTTTTTCCATGTAACCGATACTGCGACCTCCTTGTGCTGGGGGGTGGGTGTGTTGGCTGCTATGGTTGCGTGTCCCCTGAAGTTGGTTATGCTTGTTCCCAAGTTTGTCAGCAAGGGCTTTTATATCGGCCTTTTTGTAGCGGGTGTTGGCTGTATTTTTGGTGCACTGATTGGTTTGGTAATAAGCTTCGTTGTTGTTTTGATGTTCCCGGTAATTGTAACGGTTCCTTATCTTAAGAAGAATCTTTCGAGAGAGTAAATATCCAAGGGCTTTGCCCCTGGCTGCCGGAGCTGCCTTGATCTGGCAAACGGGGACATATCCCAATCCACAGATTGGTGTGCAAACAAAATAACGTGTCTTTTCAGGTAAATATGAGAAAAACAGTCTGGAAGAAAATATGGAGGAAAGAAAATGATGAGAAAACGTACATTGATAGCTTTCATCCTTGTGGTTGGGGTGCTGTGTTCCTTGCTGGGTGGATGCGGCAAAGACACCGATGAAAGTGGAAATGCTACCCAAGCCAACGAAGGAAGCATCCCGGTTACGGAAGATGGCGGAAACGGAAGCTCCGGGCAAGAGGATTTGACAATCAACCTCAATGATTATCTGATTTGTGGGGTAGTAGGCGATGGCGGGGGTAAGTTTCTTCCCGAGACCTACATTGACATAGAAAAATTCTGCGAAGAGAACAAGAACAAAATGGCTGACTTTTATACCGCCGGAAATTTGGAGGCCTGCGCAGAGGATGTTTCTTACAATTGGGAAGGACTGGAACTGAAAAGCTGCTGCGAGCCCCAACCTCGTGATAGAAATTGGATAGAGGCGGGGGACACGGTGGCATTCAAGTGGAATCTTGACCAGGAAAAGATGGCTGAATTGAAGCGCATCATGATGCCGGGGATTACCTTTGTATATGAGGATTTTGCGGTTACGTATTACAACTGGGAGTTAAAGGAAGGAACAAAACTGGCAGGGTATCTGGACTTTGATCCAGACCCGGCGGCGGTGGATATGGAAAAGATAGCCCAGGACGGACTGTGCATCGGGGATTATTATATCATTCGTGAAAGCGGTACCGATGGGAAAGGCTACCTTTCCACCGAGCTGGATGTGTCCCGGTTTGCCCAGGCCTGCTCCCATTTCCTGGCTGAGGGGTATACGGTTGCGGATGTTCTGAATGTGGTGGACGTTCCCAATGTGCGGTATCAATGTAAAAGCGGCGTCAGCTATGACTCCAGCGGAGCGGTGCACGACTTGTCCAACGGTGACAGCGTGGACATCGCCACGGAGCTGAAAGAGAGAACCTACCAGGGTAAGACCCTGGACGATATGCTCACCGTGCCGTTCCTGGATATGGAACTGACCTATACGATGGACAAGCTGTACGAGGTCAAGCCGGTGGACCTGTTCCAACACATGGAGTATTCGTTGAAAGGAATGGGAGATTTGTTAAATGCATTGTCGGTAGATGCCTATGTCAAGCTTCCTACGGGAGAAAATGTGGTATTGTCGGCATTTGCGTACAAGGAGGATAAATCTGCAATTCAAGTGGGGGATACCCTGACAGTGGATTTCAAAAGAGATGCGGAAAGATACATGGAAAAGTATGGAGAGGGCCTGTTTGAGAATACGGTAACACAAATTACCGTGGAAAAGACCAAATAAGCTGATAAGCCTGTACCGGCTGTATCGGGGCCAAGGACTTTTGCCAGAACAATGAAATACACAAATACCGGCTCGGAGCAGCATTGGCGTGCTCTGAGCCGGTATTTTACAGATAATGCTGTTGAATCAACACCCCGGTTACATCCAAACCGCCGCCAATATCCCGGTGAACGGACATTCCGGTGTCCGAATGTTTTGGGGCTGCCTTCCGTTCCATCCTGCTTCCGTGCAGAAAGAAAACGGCATTTCCGTTTAAGGGACTGGGAAATGCCGCTGCCGTGGGACAGAAGATTCCAGGAAGATTACTGAATGTTCAAATGGGTTTTGCTGTATGCGTTTCGGAATTGGGTGGGGGTCATCCCTTCCAGGTGCTTGAACAGCCGCATCATATACTTTTCGTCGTCAAAACCGGAGAGGAATGCAATCTCCTGGATGCTTTTGCTGGTGGAATACAGGTATTGCTTCACCCGGGAAATTTTCATCTGGTTAATGTACTCCTGTACGGTTGTGCCAATGTTTTTCTTGAAAATGCGGCACAAATAGTTTTTGTTATAGCTAAATTCCCGGGCCACATCCTCCAGGGAGATTTTGGTGTGGCAGTTTACCCGAATCCATTCACAGATTTTGTAGAAATTCCGGCTGTCCTCCTGACTCTTATTCTGAATATTCTGGAGGAATTGTTCCGAGATTTCAATGAGCAGAGAGGTAAAAAGATAATCTTCTGCGTACCGGTTGGCATATTTTGACTCATAGACATGGAGCAGCTGATGTGTTAAAATAGAGACCTTCTCCTGATGCAGATTTTTCACGTATTGGGGAAAGGTCAGGATATCTTCCCCGGATGGGGCGGGGATATCCTGAAAGATGTGGGTTTCCGGGGGCTGCTCCGTCAGCTGAAAATGGAACCAGTAGTAGGCCACATCCCTGGAGGGCTTGTACCCGCCGTGGGGGACGTTGGGGGACAGAATCAGAATATCCCCTGCCTCTACCTGGTATTGATTGCTTTGCTCGAAAATATGGGCGATGCCTTTTTCTCCGATGATCAAAACATAGGTATCAATGGTTCTGTTGGGGTGTATCCATTCCCCGTTGCTGATAAAATGTCCGGCTGATACAAATTTGACAGGTTTGTCAATAGGAAACCCTAATAGTTTCATGGTGTTCCTCCATTTGCACAAAATCGACTTTTTTATTATGGATAATATAATCCACCTATTATAACCTTTGTTAGATTTACAAATCCAATTCGGGCGATATAATAATTGTAGTATATCACAAATTGTACCGATAGCATAGGAGATATTTGGGATTTCTTTGCAAAAAAAATATAAATCGTGTTTGGCTGATACAGCCTGACTGCTTGCATTTGCTTTTTAGGTGTACGATTTTGCAGGTGGAGGATTTGTTATGCTCAAGAGGGTTTCTTTTCGGGACGTCAGGATTGAAGATTCGTTCTGGTCCCCCAGAATTCGCACAAACGGTGCATCTACCGTAAAGGCGTGTATCGCCAAATGTATGGAGACCGGCAGAGTTGCCAACTTTGTCAATGCGGGGAAGCTTCTCCGGGGAGAGGAGCACGAGCCTTTCCAGGGCCTTATGTATAACGACTCGGACGTGTATAAGGTTTTGGAAGGCGCGGCCTACACGCTCCATACATACCCCAGTGAGGAACTGAAGCAGCAGGTAAATGCCATCATCGATGCCATTGCCTCCGCCCAGCATCCCGACGGCTACATCAATACCTACTTCACCCTGGCCCGGCCGGACGGCAGATGGACGGATATGGGCTACCATGAAATGTACTGCATAGGCCACCTGATTGAGGCGGGCATTGCTTACTTTGAGTCCACCGGTGACAGGAAGCTCCTGGATATGGGAATCCGTGCAGCGGAGCACATCTACCAGAACATTTATGAGAAGCAGATACATTGGATCCCGGGCCATCAGGAGATTGAGCTGGCACTTCTTAAGCTGTATTTCCTTACGGGAGAAGAAAAGTACCGTACCTTGTCCCAGTACCTGGTGGAGCAAAGAGGGCATGGATATCCCTTCCTGGATATCATCAGCCCCTGTGTGGATGAGATGGGGGGCAGAAAGTATAATCAGGATGATGTGCCTGCCGAAGCCCTGAGCCAGATATCCGGCCATGCGGTGCGGGCTATGTACTACTACTGCGCCATTACCGAGCTGGCAGCCCTCAACGGAAGAACGGATTATACGGCAGCCATGGAGCGGGTCTACGGCAGTATGCTGCGCAATATGTATATTACCGGCGGAATCGGACAGAGCCGGCACAACGAGGGCTTTACGGAAGATTACGATTTGCCCAACGATTGCTATTGCGAGACCTGCGCCGGGGTTGGGGTGGTCTACTGGACCAGCAGAATGAACAGATTGCTGGAGAAAGCGGAATATATGGATGTGGCTGAGATGGCCATGTTCAACGGTGCCATTTCCGGCGTCTCCCTGGATGGGGAAAAATTCTTCTATGTGAACCCCCTGGTTTCCAATGGAAACCATCACAGACAGCCCTGGCACAAGACCTCCTGCTGTCCCACCCAGATTTCCAGATTCATCCCGTCGGTGGCAGACTATGTATATGCAACGGACGACGCAGGGACGGTATATGTAAATATGTATATGCAGTCCCAGGGGGATTTTGAATGCGGCTCCCAGCGGATTCGTCTGTCCCAGAAAACAGATTATCCCTACTCCTCCCGGATTGTGGTATCCCTGGAAAACAGCCTGACTTCTCCCATTACCTTGAAATTGCGCATCCCCGGGTGGTGCAAATCTTTTTTGGCCAGGTTTAACGGTTTACCCATGGAGACCCTCCAAACCCAGAACGGCTATCTGATTGTGGACGGCCTTTCCCAGGCAGGGGATCAGGTGGAGCTTGACCTGGAAATGCCGGTCCGGCTGGTCCGGGCGGATAACCGGGTGGAAAGCGACCGGGATAAGGTTGCGGTGATGGTGGGACCCGTTGTGTACTGCATGGAGCAGACAGACAATGGGGATTTGACCCAGTATTCCCTGGACGACAGCAGCCGCTTCGTGAAAATCCAGCTTCCCCAGCTGCCCGGTATCCAGGCTCTCCAGGAGGTAAACACCAAGGGCGTGTTCGTCCCCTATTTCGCCTGGGACAACCGGGAAGCCGGAGCTATGGGTGTATGGATTCCCTACCATAAGAAGCGGGATTGGCTCTACGAGTGAAAGCAGAAAAAGAAGGTGTCACGTTGGAAGAAAACCGGAAAACCCAAAAACAGCCCAAACATCTGACCCAGCGGATATTTGCTTATCTCATCGATTTGATGCTGGTGTTCTTTGTGGTGGAGATTCTCTGTGCCATGCTGGGAATCCAGCGTACGGAGCTCCCCATCGCAGATCAGCTGAAAATGGACATTACTTCCAATGTGGTGTTTGTTCTGTACTCTTTTCTCTTTACGGCTGTCTTTACCAAGGGACAGACGGTGGGAAAGATTCTCATGCACCTGCGGGTGGTATCCAATGGCTCGGAGAGTCTGCCCTTCAAATCGGAACTGCTGTTCCGGGAGGTGGTGGGGAAGCTCTTTGTAGAGAGAATCAACCTGTGGATTTCCCTGATTATGGTCTCCACCGGGCTTCAGGATAAGCTCTTTGCAGCGATCAACAACGGGTTTATCAGTACCACCCTCTATTATCTGATGATACTTCCCTGGCCGATGCTTGTTTCTTTCTCCATGGTTGTAAACCGGGCGGATCACCGCTCCCTGCACGACCTTCTGGCCAACACCTCGGTGGTGACCTATGTAAAATTTGGAAAAAATGGTCTTACAGACCATTAAAATTAAAAGAGGAGGACCCCAAAATGAAAAAGAACCTATTGAAAACCATTGCAGTGGGATTGTCCGGTGTCATTTTGTCCGGTATGCTGGCAGCTTGTGCACCTTCCAACCCCAGCCCCAGCGGGACCCAGGGCGGAACCCCTACAGACGAAAAGCCTGATTCCATCACCCTGAACTACGCCTACTGGGATTTCATCCCCAATCAGGAAGAAATCTTTGCAAACTTCGCCAAGGAGTACAAGGAAGAAACCGGTATCGATGTGAAGGTTGAGGGCGTGATGGTGACCGACGCCAACTGGCAGGACACCTTCAAGACTCAGGTTGCCGCAGGCAGCGGCCCGGATGTATTCCACCTGGACGCCAACTGGCTCTCTTCCTGGGCGGACACCGTCATCCAGCCCATTGACGGCTACTTCGAGGAAGACTTCTGGGATCAGTTTACGGATTCTGCGGAAGATATGTGGATCAAGGATGGCAAGCACTACGCCGTTTCCAACTCCTTCTCCGTTATCTCCGTCCTCTACAATGAAAAGATGATTGAGGAATCCGGCGCAAAGGTTCCCGGACCCACCGAGACCTGGACTCTGGAAGAGTTTGAGGCCGCCATGGAGACCATCTACAACTACTACAAGGACAAGACCGTTACTTACACCGATGGTAAGGAATATCCCTACTATGTGATCGGCACCAACTCCACCATGTACTACTTCTGGCTGATGTTCGGCGCTATGGGCGGCACTCCTATGGCTGAGACCAACAACATTGCCCAGAACGCCTACGCAGATGCCATTGTGAAGATTGCTGAGTGGGTTGACAAGGGTTGGGTAACTCCCTCTGCCGACGTTCAGCCCGGCGGCACCACCGTGGCCTTCAGCTCCGCTGCCAACGTTGCCTTCAACCTGACCGGTGACTGGACCGCTACCAGCTTCTACCGCCAGCACCACGGCATCGGCGGTGAGCAGATTCCCGTAACTGTTTCCTATTCCTCTTGCCCCACCCCTGTGGGTCAGGATGGCAAGGTCGTCTCTGAGATGTATAACCAGGGCGTTGTCATGAACAAGAACCTCACCGGCTGGAAGGCTCACGCCGCAGCTGCTCTGATCCGCCACATGACCACCACCGATGCTTGGCTGGCAGCCCGTGGTCCTGAGGCCGGCGGTCTGGGACTCCCCGCCCGGAAGGAGTGGAGCGAACAGTACGCTACCGAATGGTTTGAAAAGCCCGAAGAAAGAGCCGCATTCATCTGGACTGCCGAAAACGGCCGGATTTGCTCTCCTGACTACAATGCAGGCGGCATCGACCTGGTGACCAAGCTGACGGAAGTCATCAAGGCCCTTACCACCGAGGCACAGAAGGAAGGCACTCTGGATTTGGCAGCAGCCCGTGAGATGGCAGTTTCCATGCTGGAAGAGCAGCAGGCACTGCTGAACCTGGAATTGACAGAGAACGGAATAGAGCTTGACAATCCTGACGGAAAGATTAAGTAAATCTATCTAAAGCGAAGAAAAGGAGCTCATCCCCAATGGGCTCCTTTTCTTCCACAATATCAGAGCAAGTAGGTGAAAACATGGCTTTGAAGAAAGCAAAAACAAGGCGTAAGCTGACAAAATTGGAAGTCCATGATAATATTTTCGGCTTGGCCTTTATGAGCCCCGTAATCTTTTATCTGGTTGTGTGGCTTCTGCTGCCTATTTTAGCGGCGTTTATTCTCTCCTTCACGAACTACGACATCCTCCAGCACGATTTGTTCAATCCGGTGGGTACCGGCTTGAAGTTCATTGGCCTGACCAACTATAAGATTACCCTGATGAACCCCATTTTCCGGAAGGCTGTTTTGCAAACCATGGTGTATGCCTTCGGATCTGTGATTTTTACCACATTCTTTGGCCTGCTTTTTGCAGTCATTGCCCACAACGCAAAAGGAAAAACCTTTTTCCGAATTGCATACTACATTCCCTGCATTACCTCTGTCACGTCCCTCGTGGTAATCTTTGACGCAATTTTCAGAAAGGGAACCACCGTATCCAACTTTCTGGCCCTGTTCGGACTCCCTGCTACCCACTGGCGTTTTGACCCGGCTATGGCCATGCCCCTGGCGATTATCATGGCTGTCTGGTCCGGTGCCGGCTACAGCATGCTGATTTACCTGGCAGGTCTTCAGGAGATTCCCAAGACCGTATATGAGGCTGCCGACTTGGACAGTGCCTCCAGATTCAAGCAGTTTCTGTATATCACTTTCCCTCTGCTGAACAATAAAACTGCCTTTTTGATGATCACAGGCTTCATTGGCTCCCTCCAGGTTTTCGAAGTGCTCCAGCTGCTGGCGGAGTACGGAGAAATGCCCCTTATGGGCGGACCAGAGGGAAAACTATGGTCGGTGGTATATTACATATACTATGTGGGCTGGACACAGAACAAGATGGGCCGGGCTGCGGCAGTTTCCTTCCTGCTGTTGCTGCTGATTATGATTTTCACCTTCATTCAGCGCAAGCTGTTCCCGGACAAGACCTATTAAGGAAAGGCTGGTGTAATCAATGGATAATAAAATGGAAGTACGCCAGCGCATGGCCCAGGGTGCCCAGTTCCGGCGGTCGGCAATCATGTATTGGGTTGTTACTGTGATTCTGACACTGGTTGCCATCGGTTTTGCGGTCGTTACCCTCTATCCCTACATCTTTTCCGTGATTGCCTCCCTCAGACAGGGCGTGGATATTTACACACCCGGCTGGAAGCTCTCGGGTTTGTCCTTCCACGCATACGAAAGAATTCTCTTTGGCATCGGCGCCGACGAGTCCTTTACGCTGCCCCGCTGGATGCTCAACACGTTCTTTGTCTCCATCACCGTTACCCTTCTGACCCTGCTGATTTCCTCCATGGGCGGATACGCCCTGGCAAGAATCGAATTTGCAGGCAAGAAGTTCTGGTTTGCGGTTCTGCTGGGCGTGATGATGATTCCCGGACAGGTAACCCTCATCCCCAAATACATTATGATTGCCAAGTTCCTGGGGTGGAGCAACAGCTATGTGGGTCTTATCGTTCCCTTCCTGTTTTCTGCCTACTATACATTTATGATGCGACAGTTTTTCCTGTCCTTCCCCAAAGAATTGGAAGAGGCTGCCATGCTGGAGGGAATGTCCCGGGTGGGCATCTTCCTGAAGATGGTGCTGCCTCTGTCCAAAGCCCCCCTGCTGGCGGCGGGAACCTTGATTTTCATGGGCAACTGGAGCTCCTATCTGTGGCCCAAGCTGCTGGTGAACAAGATGGATATGTATTTGATCTCCCAGGGAATGACCGTTATGATGGGCAGCAAATACACCGCTGTACCGGCCATTACCATGGCAGCTGCCATCGTTTCCATGCTGCCCCTGCTTCTGCTGTTCATTATCTTCCAGAAGCAGTTTATGGCCTCCATTGCCAGCACGGGAACAAAAGGTTCGTAACAGGAGAAGAGTGATTTATGATCAAAAACAAACTGGAAACCATTGCATATGGTCAACTGCAGCCCACAGGCTGGCTTGCAGACCAGATGCGCCTGCAAATGGACGGTATCACCGGAAATCTGGACGAAAACTGGGGCTGTGTCAGCCGGTTTTCCGACTGGCTGGGAGGAACGGACAATGGCTGGGAACGGCCTCCCTATTGGCTGGACGGCCTGGTGCCCCTTGCCTACCTTCTGAAGGACGGAAAGGGCATGGAAAAGGCCGCAATGTGGATGGACTGGAGCCTCCGCTCCCAGCGGGAAAACGGAGATTTTGGCCCTATCTATCGCACCGATGGGTTTGAGGAGAGCCTGTTCTGGCCCAAATACGTGATGCTCAAGGCATTTGTCAGCTATTACGAGGCCACCGGCCGGGAAGAAATCCTCACCTTCATGACCAAATACATGAAGTTTTGCAATGGGCTGATGGATACCTTCCAGCTGTCCGGCTGGAACGAGGCCAGAGCGGGGGACTTTGTCTACACCATCTTCTGGCTTTATGAAAAGACCGGGGAGGAATTCCTGCTGGAGCTGGCCCATAAGGTCAACGAAAAAGCCCTCAACTGGACGGACTTCATGGAGAATCTTCCCTTCGTCCGTCCCACGGGAGTGTACTACAACTTCAGCAAAATCTTCCGGGAGACCACCAGAAGCTCTCTTTACGATGTGATGGCGTTCCACAAGACCCACATTGTCAACGTGGTTATGGCGGTGAAGCAGCCCCTTATGATGTACCGGGAGACCGGCGACCGGAGATACCTGGAGGCGGTGTATAAAGGCATCGAGTCCCTGACCAGATGCCACGGCCAGGTGACCGGCGTCTTTTCTGGAGACGAACATTTAAGCGGCCTTGCTCCCACCCAGGGAACAGAGCTTTGCTCTGTGGTGGAGTATATGTTCTCTTTGCAGCTGCTGCTGGAAGCCACCGGGGATGCCTTGTTTGCTGACCTGCTGGAGCGGGTGGCCTACAATGCCCTTCCTGCCACCATTACGGAGGACTTCCGGGGCCATCAGTATGACCAGCAGGTGAACCAGGTTCTGGTTTCCCTGGACCAAAGAGATTGGTACAACAACGACCCGGACTCCAACCTGTTTGGCTTTGAACCCAATTTTGGCTGCTGCCTGGCCAATATGCATCAGGGCTGGCCCAAGTTCATCAAGAATGCCCTCCTGACGGATTCCCGGAACCATACCCTGTGGGCAGCGGTCTATATGCCCATGACTGCCCGGGTCACCATGGGAAATCAGGAGATTCAGGTGCAGGAGGAAACCCTCTATCCCGTGGACGGCCAGGTGAAGTTCACCTTCCGCTGCCCGGAACCGGCAGAGTTTACCTTCAAAATGCGCATTCCCGGATGGTGCAAAGCCTATACCATTGCGGTCAACGGAGAAAAGACGGACTGCGCTGTGGAAGCAGGCTACGGGGCCATTACAAGAACCTTCCGGGATCAGGATGTGATTACCCTGACCATGGAAATGGACGTGGTGGTGAACCGGAAGCCCTGGTATCACAATGGTGCGACGATGGAGCGGGGCCCCCTGCTCTTCGCCCTGAAAATCCAGGAGGAGTGGAAAGCTCTGGGCTACAGCATCCCGGCGTATCCCGACTATGAAGTGCGTCCCGGCTCCCCATGGAATTATGCCCTGGATCTGACAGAGAAATTTACGGTGGAACTGGATGTGGGCAAGCTGGGAAAGCAGCTGTTCTCCTATGACCACTGCCCGGTCTGCATACACACCCGGGGCTTCCTGCTTCCCCATTGGCAGCTGGAACATAATTCTGCGGGGGATCTGCCTGTTTCTCCTGTGGAAGAAAACCTGCTGGGCCAGAAGCAAGACATCACCCTCATTCCCTACGGTGCAACGGCCCTGAGAATTTCCCTGTTCCCGTGGATTTAGACGGTAAAGAAAGGATGGATTCTAACAATGGCGGAAATTGTAATCAAGGATATCTGCAAGAGCTATGACGGAGAATACCTTGCAGTGAATCATGCAAATTTGGAAATCGGCGACAAGGATTTTTGCGTGCTGCTGGGACCCTCCGGCTGCGGAAAAACCACTTTGCTCAGAATGATTGCAGGTCTGGAAGCAATCACCTCCGGTGACCTGTATATTGACGGCCAGCATATGAACAATGTGCTTCCCAAGGACCGGGACATTGCCATGGTTTTTCAGTCCTATGCCCTGTATCCCCATATGTCCGTATATAAGAACATGGCCTTCGGTCTGAAAATGAAGAAGGTGGACAAGAAGGAAATCGACAGCCGGATCCGGCAGGCTGCGGAAAGCCTGGACCTGACGGAATACCTGGAAAGAAAGCCCAGAAATCTGTCCGGCGGTCAGCAGCAGCGTGTGGCGTTGGGCCGTGCCCTGGTAAAGAAGCCCAAGGTGTTCCTGATGGACGAGCCTCTGTCCAACCTGGATGCCAAGCTCCGGCAGCAAACCCGTGAGACCATCGTAAAAATCCACGAAAGTGCCGGTGCCACCACCATTTACGTGACCCATGACCAGATTGAGGCCATGACCATGGCCACCAAGATTGTCATTCTGAACAGAGGTGTGATTCACCAGATTGGCACTCCCGACGAGATTTTTGCTCATCCGGCAGATATGTTCGTGGCTGGCTTTATCGGCTCTCCCACCATCAATTTTGTGAAGGGCAGCTGCCGGGAGGGCACCGTTGTGTCGGACTGCGGCATTGTGCTCACCCTGACTGAGGAGCAGAAGAAGCTTCTGAAGGACTACGAGAACAAAGAAGTGGTGGTAGGCATCCGTCCTGACCATATCAAGCTGCTGGCAGACTACCCGGACAAGAAGGAAAATGTCCTGGACTTCAAGCTGACCTTCCTGGAAAATCTGGGAGATGAGGCCATCCTCACCGGCGATATCCACGGACAGAAGCTTGCGGCAAAGATTCATCATTATGCAAACTTGGCCGCAAATCAGGATGTGAAGCTGTGGGTGGATGTATCCAGAATGAACTTCTTTGATCCTACCACAGAAAAGGCCATCCAGGAGAATCCTGAGGGCTGAGAAAACAGGTTACATAATGGAAAAGGACGCCGCTCATTTTCATACGGCGTCCTTTTCAGAAAGGTGTGCAGGAAAACGATGGAAAAGCTTTGGGATACAATATCCGAAAACATGGAGATTCATGCCTCCATGGTGTGGAAACCGGGCATTTACGAGCTTTATGAAAAAAGCGGCCCGGTAGTTACCGCCAGCAACATTGTGCTGGACTTTACCGGGGTGGTGCTGCGGGGCGGCACAGGCAGTCATACCGCTGTGGAAAGCGATAAAATCCACGAGGATTTTTCCTACAGCGACGACACAGACGAGGAGGAGCGCATTGCAGCTCTGGGATACCGGGGCATTGCCCTTACCTTGCGGAAGGTGAAGAATGTAACGGTGAGAGGGCTCAGTGCCTCCGGCTTTGAAATTGCGGTGCTAGTGGAGGAATGTGAGAATGTCACCATTGAGGACTGCAATTTCTCAGACAACTTTCACGATGTGGAGTGCGGGTGGAATGAGCACGGACCCAAGGGCGGCATTTACCTGCTGAAATCCCACCACTGTACCATTCAGAACAACCGGGCGAACCGGGTGTGGAACGCCATATATCTGAAGTATTCGGATTACAACATCATTGCCCGGAATGATTTTTCCTACTGCTCCAATATGTGCGTGAAAATGTGGAATTCCTGCCACAACACCATCGACCACAACAACCTGAGCTGGGGACTGCGCATCAAGCCGGGAGAGGTTCATGCCAGAGATTCCGCAGGCCTTTTGATGGAATCCGGCTGCGACCACAACCGTATCCGGTATAACGACCTGACCCACGGCGGCGACGGCATCTTCATCCGGGTGCTTAACGGCTGGCACTCCCGGTACAACCTGTTTGAGGGGAACGACTGCTCCTATGCCAACAACAACGCCATCGAAGCCTGGGCCAACGACAATGTGTGGCTGCGGAACAAAGCCAACTATTCCAGCTACGGCTTCTGGATGGGCGGCTCCGACAATACCCTGATGCTGGAAAATGAAATTGCCTGGAATGGGTATTGCTTCAAGAATGCCCCGGAAAAATTCGGCAACGCCGGCGTAGCCATTGCCAATTCCAGCGGCACCTTGTTCCGGCTGATTGGAAACCAGATTCACGACAATTACGGCCCCGGCATCGCCATCCAAAATGAAATCGACGACCCGGTTCATCACCTGATTATCGAGGATAACCACATTTGCCGCAACCACTCCACCCATAGCTTCCAGGGCCACGGAATTTACCTGCAAAATGCCTCCTGGATTCACCTTTCCAATAACGAGATTGCAGAAAATGAGGGGGAGGAGATTTTCGTCGGGTCCCATGTTTCCGATATTTTCAGGCTCCGGGATGGGGAGGATTATGTATCCATAAAGACCCAATTCCCCCCGGAATTTACCACGGTGGGGGAAACCCTGAAATTTGCCTGCCAGTCTGACAAAGCCGACAGCGTCCGGTGGGACTTTGGGGACAGAACCTACTCCCAGAAGGGGGAGCCGGAAAAATCCTATGACAATCCCGGTACCTATTATGTGGGCGTGACCGCTTTTGCGGATAGCCGCAGCCAGATGGACGGAAGGGTTCTGAACATCATGCCCCAGGGACTGTCCATTGCCCGGGACCTTACCATCCACAATGAGGACGGCTGGGGCGGCACGGCTAAAATTTCCCTGGAAAAGCCGGTTAACCGGGGAGAATTCAACCGCTTTTCCTTCTTCCTCCGGCATCATACGGAGGCGGATACGGACTGGGATATGACCGTAAAATCCCCGGTGATTCTTCTGAAACAGGACCAGGAGAATCTGATTCGGATTACCCCCAGAACCCTCACCTCTGACCCCCTTTTCTCCAAGAGAAATTGGGAAAAGGTCACCTATCGCTATTACAGCCTGCCCATGGAGGAAAGCGACCGGGATTACCAGGTGGAAATTGTGGGCGATCCCCAGACCATCCGGGAGGCCGAGATTGAGGTGCACCTGAAAAACAAGGGAATGTACCATGGGGATATTCACGCCGTCATCCTCCACAACACTCCGGCGGAAAAGCAGGAACACAACGTGGGTGAAAACAATTACCCGGATATATACCCCTTCCCCAGACTGGCGGAGGATTCCCGTACAGGTCTGTTCCCGGAGGACATTCTGACGGAGAATGTTTATATGTCCGATGCCACCCACCGGTGGATTGCCCAGGGGGACGAGGCAGCGCTCACGGTGGAGCTGGGAGCACCCCGGGAGATTTCCGGCGTGGAAATCTGCTTCTACCAGTCCAGCGGCAGCAGCCTGAACAATCGGGATGAAGTGCCGGCAGACCACGTGGTTGTGTATGCCCTCCAGAAGGATTCCTGGCAGGAGATCGCCCGGGAGCCGGTGACTGGTAGTGTGTGCACCCTTGACCTTTCGCCCACAGTCTGCTCTGCCGTTAAGATTACGGCGGAAAAGAAGCATACCAGCATTTACCGTTTGAAGATATTCGGCAGCCCGGAGGCAAAACCTGTTTCCCAGGAGGGGCCTGTGGTGTTCCACACCTTGAAGTACAAGGTCAATGTGGAGCGGAACGCCCCGGGGGACAAGCCGGATGACCTGATTCTCCAGATTTTCAAAACCAAAGACCAGAAGCCCTGGGGAGAGGCGGTATTTTCCGCCACCGTCAGCGCCGACACCATTGGGGAGGACCAGGTCAACAGCCTTTCCCTTGAGAATCTGGCCCTGGAAGAGGGAATCTATGCCCTTTCCTTTGGCCAGAAGACCCTGGCAAACTCCCGGACAGAGGGGGCATACTACCGGATTCCCAACCAGAAGCGTCCCGACGGAGAACGTCAGGGTGTGCTGACCCCGGAGGGCTATAAGGACGAAACCGGCACCTGGGGAACCCTGTGGCTCCAGCTTTTCTCGGAGGAAGGGGCCGTGGATCTGTCTCACTATGGGGAGGCAACGGGTGTACGGGCAGGCTTCCGGGAGATGATCGCCCGCTACCAGACCTTTACGGTAAAACGCAGCGCTTTGCGCAGATAAATAGGGAGGTGTACCATATGGGCTTTTCTGGCTTGGATATGAGCATGGGCAATCTTTACAGGCTTTCCAACGGCCTGACCCGCTCCATTTGCCCAGAGAATTTCCGTGGGGAAAAGGGCAAGGGCGGTATGTGCGAATTGGAGGATGGTGTTTCCGGCAAGCACGCCAAAGATCTGGGAAGAGGCTGGAAGGTGAACCCCTACATCATCCTGAAAGCAGGCGGTACCTTTGAAATTGCGGACATTGACGGCCCGGGGGTCATCCAGCACATCTGGATGACCCCCACCGGGGCCTGGCGGAATATCATCCTCAGAATGTACTGGGACAATGGGGCTTTCCCGGCGGTGGAGTGTCCCGTGGGTGACTTTTTCGCCAGCGGCTGGGGAGAGTACCACCAGATTTCCTCCCTGGCGGTGTGCGTCAATCCCGGCAGTGCATTCAATTCCTACTGGCCCATGCCTTTTCGGAAGCATTGCAGAATGACCCTGGAAAACCGGGGCAGGGAGGACCTGATCATCTTCTACCAGATTGATTACACCTTGACGGAAGTGCCGGAGGATGCAGCCTATTTCCATGCCCAGTTCCGCAGGGTCAACCCCCTGCCCTATAAGGAGAATTATGTAATCCTGGACGGCGTGGTGGGCAGGGGCCACTATGTGGGAACCTACCTTTCCTGGGGCGTGAACAACAACGGCTGGTGGGGAGAAGGGGAAATCAAGTTCTACATGGATGGGGATAAGGAATACCCCACCATTTGCGGAACGGGAACAGAGGATTATTTCTGCGGTTCCTATAACTTTGAAGATCCCTACACCCACGACCGCTATGTGGATTTTTCCACCCCCTATACCGGATTTTACGAGGTGAAAGGGGATGCACTCTTCCGCAGCCAGAAGCGGTTTGGGATGTACCGGTGGCACATTCCCGACCCCATCCGGTTCCAATCCGATTTGAAGGTGACCATTCAGGCCCTGGGCTGGAGAAATGACGGCCGATACCTGCCCATGCAGGATGACATTGCCTCTGTTGCCTACTGGTACCAATACGAACCGGCACAGCCCTTTCCCAAACTGCCTGACCCGGATTATCTGGAGATAATCTGACAGCCGGGACAATCCAAAGAAATCAGGTGAATTTTGTGAAGCAATCTGTATTTGCCCGGGAGGGCAGGTGGTACAAGGGGAATCTTCACACCCACACCACCCTTTCCGACGGAAAACAAACACCCGGAGAGCGGGTGGCGGCCTATAAGGCGAAGGGTTATGATTTTCTGGCCATCACCGACCACAATGTCTATGCCTCTTACCCGGAATTCTGCCGGGAGGACTTTCTGGTGCTGCCGGCCACGGAGCGGGATGCGGTGGATACCTCCGTCCCCTGTGGGTGCCTGCACGTGCTGGGCATCTCCCGGGAGGATGAGCCCCAGAAGGTGGAAAAGCACCTGACCTTTACGGGAGAACTGGGGACGGACGGGGACTATCAGGTCCTGCTGGACCAGGTAGCAGCGGCGGGACAGCTGGCCATCCTTGCCCATCCGGTCTGGTCCCGGATGACCATTGACCACCTGCTCCAATTGCAGGGCTATCTGGGCATTGAAATCTACAACACCACCTGTGACCACCGGTGGTATACAGGAAAGTGCGACTACATGATTGACAGCTGCCTGCGAAAGGGGAAAAAGGTGCTGCTCTTTGCCACGGACGACTGCCACACGGCGGACAATCTGGATATGTTCGGCGGCTGGATTCAGGTAAAGGCCAAAAACCTGACCCATGGGGAAATCCTCCGGCAGATTCAGGCCGGGAGCTTCTATGCCTCCACCGGACCGGAGATTTACGACTTCGGTCTGGAGGACGGAAAGGTATATGTGGCGTGCTCTCCCTGTGCCTCCATCAACTTCATCACCTATGAGCAGCTGGGACACAGCATTGTGGGGGAGGGGCTTACCCAGGGCAGTCACCAGCTCACCGGGCAGGAGACCTTCGTCCGGTGCGAGTGCGTGGACAAATACGGAAAAATCGCCTACACCAATCCCATTTTCCTCCGGGGCTGAGGGACAATCAGAACCCCAGAAAACTGCTGTATTGCACCCTGGACGCCCCCGAGGGAACCAGATATGGCACTGCGGAGGATATTTTGGTCCCAGCATATGGGGGAATCCTTCCTTTTTTCCAGGGACGGAAAGCCTGGGTGCTTCTGACAGCGTTCCAACGAAATATAATACTGCCCCGGTTCCGATTTTCGGAGCCGGGGCAGTGCCATATCATCCAGGTGGGATTGGGGAAGATATGGAAAAACCGGCACAAATTTCCCAAAAATATGTTATGATAGATGTAACATCCATACCCCGGAATTCTATTACATAGGTGAGGAGGGATGTATATGGACGATCAAACCATCATAACACTTCTCTGGCAAAGGGCAGAGCATGGCATCGAAGCACTTTCCAAAAAGTTTGGAAACAGGCTGATGGCAATCGCCATAAACATTCTCGGTGTGCGCCAGGATGCTGAGGAGTCTGTCAATGATACTTACCTGGCAGTCTGGAATACAATCCCGCCCAAGAAGCCGGAGCCTCTGGCCGGTTATGTGTACGCCACCGGACGAAATATTTCCCTGGACCGACTCAAATACAATACCGCCGGGAAGCGGTACGGCAAATATGATTTGTCCATGGACGAGCTGGAAAATTGTATCCCCGGCCCTGCCCTGGAGGAAACGGTGGAAGCCAGAGAGCTGGGGGAAGCCATCAACCGCTTTCTGGCAACCTTGAACGAGGATAACCGGGCCCTGTTTCTTCGCAGATACTGGTTCGGGGATTCGGTGCGGGAGATAGCGGGTGATTTTGACCTGCGGGAAAACACCGTCTGTGTCCGCCTGGGCAGAATTCGGATGCGGCTTCGGGAACACCTGATAAAGGAGGGGTATGCAGATGAATGAGAAACTTGTAAAAGCCCTGAGCTTTGTGGATGAGAAGTATGTCGCCGCTGCGGCAAAGCGGAAAAAAAGCAAGCACTATTGGCTGGTGGCGGTGGCGGCGGTGCTGGCTTTGGTGCTGGTGCTGAATACGCCACGGATTCCCCTTGTCATTATGGCGGACGCAGTGAGTATCGCTTCCGACTCCCGGAAACCGGAGCGTCCCCGGTCCGGTTCCGATTCCTTCTGGCAGTGGTATGAGGATTCCCAGAGGCGGGATGCCCTGGTGCAGGCTTTCCTGGCACCGATGGCTTCCTTCTCTGCGGACTGCGGCAAGGAAATTCTCTCCGGTGTGGATACCACAAACCGGGTGTGGTCACCCATCAATGCCTATATTGCCCTGGCCATTACCGCAGAGCTCACCGGGGGAGAAACCCGGCAGCAGGTTCTGGAGCTGCTGGGGGTAGAGAATGTGGAGGAGCTGCGGACAAGAATCAGTACCATCTGGGAACAGGTATACCAGGACAAGGGCAAGGAAATCAGCGTCCTTGCCAACTCCCTTTGGCTGGATAAGGACATCGCCTACCAGCAAGAGGCCATGGATACCCTGGCCTACCACTACTACACCTCGGTGTATCAAGGGGACCTGGGCTCGGACAGGACGAACAAAGACATGACCAACTGGCTGCGGAATCAGACCGGCGGCCTGTTCAGCAACCGCACCGGTAAGGTGAACATTACCCCCAACGCCATGCTGGCTCTGGTGTCCACCGTGTATTTCCAGTCCCAGTGGAGCGAAAAGTTTAGCAAGGGCAGCAATACCCAGCTGCCCTTCCATACCGTGGAGGGGGATGTGACCTGTACCTTCCTGAACAAGGATGAGGCTTCCATGAACTACTACTGGGGAGAGACCTTCGGAGCAGTGGAGCTGTCTCTGGAAAACGGGTCTTCCATGTGGCTGATTTTGCCGGATGAGGACAAAACCGTGGATGATGTGCTGAGCAGCCGGGATTATATGGCCATGATTACCGGCAGTGATGCCTTCCTGGAGGAAAACCACAAGTGGATGAAGGTAAACCTGTCGGTTCCCAAGTTCGACATTTCTGCCAGCGTGGATCTGGAGTCGACCCTGAAAAAAATGGGCCTGACGGGCATATTTGAACCTCTGGGAAATGACTTTTCTGCCTCCGTTGACAGTGAGATCCCGGTATACCTGGACAGCATCAACCAGGATACCAGAGTGACCATGGACGAGGACGGGGTGGTTGCCGCCAGCTATATGGTGTTGGAATTCGGTGCCGGTGCCATGGCGCCGCCGGATGAAATCATCGACTTCGTCCTGGACAGACCATTTGTGTTTGCCATCACCACCCAATCTGTCCCCATGTTTGTGGGAACCGTAAATAACCCTTAATGCCCAATGCGCTGAGATAAGGGGAGAGAACACCTGTAGACAGAACACGCCTGTTTTCAGTTTCCGGAACTCTGGCGGATCGTGATTCCTTTTGGTATATAAATCACCCCATCTGTTGGACGGTATTTAGGCCGTCCAACAGATGGGGTATATTTGTAAAATTCGAAGCGTTGCACCAACCGCAAAAGACCGTTGGTTGGGGAAAGGTTTTCTCCTCAGGAGAACATAAGGGTCACAATTTCATAGGGACGTACCGGGAACCCCCAGTCCTTGCCGTCCTTCCCGGAGAGGGTTTCCAGAGGGGCTTCCAGGACGGTGGATTTGGTGCAGCCCTTTCTGGGGGTGCGCCAGCGCACCCAGCCTGTGCCGGACTGCCCCTGCCATTCATAGCACCGCAGGACAATGCCGTCCCCTTCCTCCGCCTTTTTCAGACAGGTGACAATCAGGTTTTCGCTGACCTCCAGAAGCCCCTCCTCGGGAATGCCGCTGCCCCGGGTGGGGATGCAGGGGCTGTTCAGCTCCTGGGCAAGAATAGCCACCCGGCCGCTGATTCGGTCGCCTGCATGGGGCAGGAGGGCGTAGGTAAATTCCTGCACCCCCAGATCCTGCTCCGGGTCGGGAAATTCCGAGGTTTTGGCCAGGGTCAGGGTCATTTCCTGCCCCTTGACGCTGAAACCGTACTTGCTGTCGCTGAGAATGGCGATGCCGTGGCTCTCCTGGGAATAATCTACCCACTGGTGGGCGCAGACCTCAAACTGGGCCTGCTCCCGGGAGGTAGCCATCCCAGTGGAGCGGGCAATGGCACCCATGGACAGGTCGTAGTAAGCCTCCGGGGCCTTCACATTCACCTGGAATACCGCCTGCACCAGATGCTGCCGCTGGTGCATATCCAGCCGGGTTTTGATTTCGATTTGGGACTGGGAGTCAAAGATGGAAATGTGCTGAGTAATCTGGGAATCTCCAAAGCGGCGGGTGATTTCCAGGGTTTTCACCAAAGGACCATCCTCCGTCAGAACCATCCGGGTGAGTGTATCCACCACCTGCTGACCCAGCTTATATTCCGGCTCTATCTCCCAGGATTCAAAGTACCCCGGGCGGCACAGACAGGACACAATCCGGTTGCCTACCCCCCGAAGGTACTCCCGGCCGCTGGACTTTTCCACCAGGGAGGTCATCTCTCCCTGGGCGTTGAAGCGGATGACATAGCGGCTGTTTTCCAGACAGTCACAGGGGCGGGGAGCCGTGGGCTGTTTCACAGGCGCAGCCTGCCAGGACAAGGTTACAGCACCCATGGCAGGGGTGGCAGGCACATTCAGGGCAACGCCGTCCGCCAGAGTCTGGACTTCCAGCTTTTTCCCCAGAAGGAAGAAGTCCTTTCCCATCCACTCCCGGGAAAGGCGCACTACCCCTTGCCGGGGATGACCCAGGGTGTTCCAAAGGGTCAGGTGCTCCGTGGGGGAGAGAATCTGGGAGAGATTCCGGGCAATGTACCCACTGAGCTGGCTTTCTATCTGCTGATAGTTTTCCAGGGCCTCTTCCACGGCGGAGCGCACCAGAGAGCCTGCCAGAATGTCGTGGAACTGGTGGAAAAGAACGGCCTTCCCCGGTGCCTGAAAGTCCGGGTAGTGGGCCCAGGTGCCTTCTGCCTCCGCCGCCATGACGGCGGTAATCTCTCCCTCCCGCCATAGACGTTCCGAACGGCGGTTGCCCTGCTTGATAAGCCCCTGGGAGGTATACACCCCCCGGTGGGCTTCCAGGTACAGCTCTCCCGTCCAGGTGGGCCAGCTATCCTGACCCCGGCACAGAAGGGCCATGGCATCGTCCGGATTGGCGTGCGTCACCCGGGAAATCCCCGGCAGCTGCCGGATGGTTTCCAGCTCCAGAAGCATCCCCTCGCTGACACCGCCCCCGCCGTCTCCGGCGCCGTACTGGTAGATGTGTTCCTCGTAGCCCTGTTCCCGGAAGTCTCCGCTTCCCTGGCGGAGCCGGGGGATGTCAAAGTTTCCTCCATAGGTGCCCACCAGCAGATGGGAAGGAATCCGGCTTCCGTCAATGCCCTGCCACAGAAAACGGCTGTAGGGGAAGGGATTGGTGTCGTTCATGGTGAGCTTGGAGGTGACAAAGGCCTGGTAGCCTGCCTGGGTGAGAATCTGGGGGAGAATCCCGGAAAAACCAAAGGTGTCTGGCAGATAGCACACCCGGCTTTGGGTTTGGAGAGTATCCCGGCAGTAGGCCTTTCCGTAGAGAATGTGGCGGATGATGGATTCGCCGCTGGCCATGTTGGCGTCAAACTCGCAGTACAAATCCCCCACAGGCTGAATGTTCCCGGCGGCAATCTGCTTCTGCACCCGCCGGAAAAGCTCAGGGTAGGTCTTTTGGAGGGTTTCCAGAATCACCGTCTGGGACTGGATGTAGGAGAAGCTGTGCCCCGCCTCCAGAAGGGAGCAGGTGTTGGAGAGGGTGCGCTCGATTTTTCGCACCGTGTCCGCCCAGCCCCATTTGAAGGCCAGGTCCAGGTGGGAGTGGGCCATGGCCAGGCTGGTGCCGTAAAGTTCCGGCATATGCAGTTCTTCCAGCCCCCGGCGCAGGGCCAGCAGGGAGTCCCGGGCATTGCACGCCCCATGGACGTCCACCCGGTACAGCTCCCGTTTCAGGAGAGCCTCCAGCTGCCGGTTGGTTTCCTCCGGCAAATCCCCGGAGGCAATCAAGCCGAGAAGCACCCTTCCCAGCATACAATATGCTTCCAGTACCCGGTCATGGGTGCAGAGCACCGCCCGTTCCAGAATCTGGGCCGGATACCGGTGGCCGAAGGCCCGGCGGCTCCGGACCAGATTGTGGATGTGCCGGGTGGCGGAGATTTCCAGGTGGAGAACCTCCCCGGCCCGGGCCTTCCGGGTCACGCACACATAGGGGTGCTCCGGGTCGATGCTTCCCATGGGGATTCCGTCCACATAGACCTCCAGCTCGCCTCCCATGTCCAGCTCCAGATATACGTCCTCTCCCTCCCACTGGGAAAGCACCGGCTCTGCCAGGGTAATCCGGTAGGTGTCCGTCTCGTTCCAGAGCTGTCCTGTTTCCAGCACCCCGTCCTCCAGGAGCTCATAGGTGTTTACACCGGTCTGGCGGTATCTTTGGAAGGGGAGGGGGGTCAGATCCCGGAGGTGGCGGGGGATGTTTGCCTCCAGCTCCCCGATGGTGTGAAGAATACGCCACCGGGGGTCCATGATGTCAAAATGCAGCATATTGGCTCCTTTTAGGGGTTTTTCTCCAGCTGACGCTGAAGCCAGGTGTGGGACAGGTCAATCCAGTTCTGGCAGGCGGGCTCCAGACCATAGCCGTCCGCCCCTTCGGCGGTTTCGTCGGCGGTGGACAGGCCGTGGACGCCCTGCTCATACAGGTGCAGCTCCATACTCACCCGGTTTTTCCGCAAAGCTTCTGCCAGCAGCAGGGCATTCTCCACCGGCACCATGGTGTCGGTGACGGTGTGCCACAAAAACACCGGCGGGGTGTGGGGGGTGACCTGGGTTTCCAGACTCACCTCCCGGCGCAGCTCCGGGGAAGCCTCGGGGGGCAGAAGATTCTGGAAGGACTCTTGGTTGGCAAACTCCCCGGCGGTGATAACCGGGTAACATAAAATCAGCCCGGTGGGGCGAATCTCCTCAGGAGAGGTTCCGGCGGCCTGGGAAAGCCAGTCTTTGTGCCAGTGCACCCCCAGGGAGGCGGCCAGGTGTCCTCCGGCAGAGCAGCCCAGGAGGAAAATCTGTCGGGGATTGACCTGCCAGACCTGTGCGTTCCCACGAATCCGGGCCACCGCCTGGGCCAGCTGGGTGAGGGCGGTGGGGTAAACCGCCGGGGCCACGCTGTAGCGCAGCACCGCCGCATGGTACCCCATAGCCAGATACCGCATAGCCAGGGGCTCTGCCTCCCGGTCGGAGGTGTAGCCGTAGCCGCCGCCGGGACAAATGAGAATCAGGGGCCGGACAGACCGGCGCAGCTCCGGGCTGCTGTCCAGCAGGTACAGCCACAGCTTTCCTTCTCCAATGTTTTCCTGAATCAGCTTCATGGGGTGCTTCTCCTTTCAGAAGTTCTTGAAGACACAGGCCTGCCAGGGGAGCAGGGTATCCTTCTCCACCGGGGCGTTGGTCAGCACCAGCTCCCAGTTCTCCTGGGGCAGCCCTTCCAGCTTCCGGGTGCTGCCGGAGAGGTTGCAGGCTACCAGCAGCTTCTGCCCCTCGTATTCCCGCTGATATACGAACAGCTCCGGGTCCTGGGGCAGCAGCAGGGTGTAGTGACCGTTCATCAGCAGGTCGCTCAAGGGGGAGTTGCGCCGCAGGGAAATGAGGGTCTTATAATAATGGAATACGGAATCCGGCCGGGCCATCTGCTCCCGGGCGTTGATATCCTTGTAGTTGGGGTTTACCATAATCCAGGGAGTGCCGGTGGTGAAGCCGGCGTTGGGGGAGTCATCCCACTGCATGGGGGTGCGGGCGTTGTCCCGGCTCTTGAAGGCCATGTAGGTGAGCATCTCCTCCGGGGGGAGGATGCCGCTGTCCACCATATCATGGTAGCCCCGGATGGAATCAATGTCCCGGTAGTCGGAAAGGGAGGCAAAGGGGGCGTTGGTCATGCCCAGTTCCTCACCCTGATATACATAGGGGGTTCCCTGCATCATATGGACACAGGTGGCAATGCACTTGGCAGAGCGCTCCCGGTACTTTGGGGAGTCGTCACCCAGCCGGGAGACGATGCGGGGCTGGTCGTGGTTGCAGAAGTAGAGGCTGTTCCAGGCCTTGCCGTCCAGCTCCGTCTGCCACCGGGAGAGAATTTCTTTCAGCTTCACCAAATCCATCCGGTCCAGGCACCATTTCCCCACCAGACCGCCCCGGGTATCCAGGTCGTTGTGCTCAAATTGGAACACCATGTTCAGCTCCGTGCCCTGGGCGTTGGCGTACTTCTTGGCCTCCTCCACCGTTACGGCGGCGGTTTCCCCTACGGTCATCAAATCATAGCGGCTGAGTACCTTCCGGTTCATCTCCTGGAGGTATTCATGGACGTGGGGGCCGTGGCAGGTGCCGGGGAGGCAGGAGCCGTACTTTGCCCCCTGAGGGTCGGTGTCCGGCAGACCGGGCTTTTTGGAAATCATGGAGATGACGTCCATCCGGAAGCCATCGATGCCCTTTTCGCACCACCAGGTCATCAGGTCAAATACCTCCTGCCGCACCTGGGGATTCTCCCAATTCAGGTCCGGCTGCTTTTTGCTGAAGCAGTGAAGGTAATACATCTCCGTCTGGGGGTCATATTCCCAGGCGGAGCCGGAGAAGCAGTTGCCCCAGTTGTTGGGCTCCTTTCCGTCCCGGGGCTCCCGCCAGATGTAGTAGTCCCGCTTGGGGTTGTCCCGGCTGCTCCGGCTTTCCACGAACCAGGGGTGTTCGTCGGAGGTGTGGTTCACCACCAGATCCATTACAATTTTCAGACCCCGGCGGTGGGCTTCTGCCAGCAGCTGGTCAAAGTCCTCCATGGTGCCGAATTCCTTCATAATTGCCCGGTAGTCGCTGATGTCGTACCCATTGTCATCGTTGGGGGATTGATAGATGGGGGACAGCCAAATGACATCCGCCCCCAGCTCCTTGACATAGTCCAGTTTGCTGGTAATGCCTTTCAGGTCGCCGATGCCGTCTCCGTTGGAATCCCGGAAGCTCCGTGGGTATATCTGATAGACGACGCTCTTTTTCCACCATGCCTGGCTCATTTGCAACATCCTTTCGTTTACACTGTATTTAAGTAAAACGTTAAATAAGTATTCTGCCATAATCAGAGAAAGATTATCTCAGAAAACTAAGCGCATTGTACCAAAAGGGGCCGGGTATTTCAAGAGGGGGAGGGGGGTACTTTTGGCTTTTTTACTTTTTCTGCCGCAAAACCATAAAAAGCGGTGGGAATCGGTGGGCAGCTGGGGAGATATTCAGAAAACAGGCGGATTTGTGAAGAATTTATTACAAAAAAAGCCGGATTTTTCCGCAGATTTCCGCTGTTTTTCTTACGAAAAAACATAAATCGGCTAAAATCGAATAAAATGGCTGGAAAAACGTGGAGTTTACACAAGTAATACGTTTTTTATAGCATTTCTGCGTGTAAACTGTGTAGAAAAAACTTTTGGAGCGTTTTTGAAAAATTTACAAAAAATAATCCAAAAATTCAAAATATATAGGGAATTGATGGGGTTTTCTGAATCAACATGGGGTGTTTGTTTTATAAATCCGGTTGTAAAAAAAGACGAAGGGGTATTGGGGAGGTACAATAATGACGAATTTGTACGTTGACAATCCGGGGGAACCTATGTAATATTTACAGTAGAACGTTTGACAGACGTCAGACAAAAAATCGAAGGAGGAAAACAAGCATGAAACTATTCAAGAAAACCATGGGCGTCCTGCTGGCAGCTTCCGTTCTGCTGTCCCTGAGCGCTTGCGCTGGCAAGGACAACGACAAGGGCAGCGAGGGTGAAGCTACCAAGATTGTCCTGTTCCAGTCCAAGGTGGAAATCATCGACCAGCTGGAAGACATGGCTGAGACCTACAAGGAAGAGACCGGCGTGGAAATCGAAGTGTGGGGCACCACCGGTGATGACTACGTGCAGCAGCTGAAGACCAAGCTGGCCAACAACCAGGGTCCCACCCTGTTCTCCCTGCTCCCCGGCTCCGAGTCCGACACCATGGCAAGCTACCTGGAGGACCTGAGCGACCTGAGCTTTGTGGACAAGATTGCTGAGGGCATGGCTACCACCAATGCCGACGGCAAGATTGTGGGCATCCCCTACACCATGGAAGGCTTCGGCATGGTCTACAACAAGGACCTGGTGGACGCTTCCAAGGTAACCGACTATGATTCCTTTGTGGCTATGCTCCAGGAGCAGAAGGCGGGCGGCGTTGAGGGCTTCGGCCTGTCCCAGGAGAGCTACTTCCTGATCGGACATATCCTCAACACCCCCTTCGCTCTGCAGGAGGATCCCCTGGCCTACATCGAGAAGCTGAACGCCGGCGAAGTGAAGATGGCTGACACCCCCGAGTTCCAGGAGTTCGCCAAGTTCATGGAAGCCATCCGAGCCAACTGCTACAACCCCCTGGAGTACAACTACGACAAGGAATGCGGTGACTTTGCCACCGGCAAGACCGCTGCCATCCACCAGGGCAACTGGTGCTACAGCATGTTCGCTGATTACGACGTGACCTTTGAGATGGGTCTGGCTCCTCTGCCTCTGTGCGGCAACGACAAGATCGCCGTCAGTGTTCCCAACGCATGGTTCGTCAACTCCCAGGCCTCCGATGCCGAGAAGAAGGCTGCCAAGGACTTCCTGGAGTGGCTCTACACCTCCGAGACCGGCACCCACTACCTGATGGACGAGTTCGGCTTCCTGCCTGTGATTGAAGGCATGGAGAGCGAGAACCTGGATCCCCTGTCCGCTCAGGTTGCTGAGTACGCCGCTGCCGGCAAGACCATCACCTGGCCCATGAACGCATGGCCCACCGGTATCGTGGACGTGTACCTGGTGCCCGTGGCTCAGGAGTTCTTCACCACCGATATGGACGGCGCTGCCTTCCTGCAGCGTCTGGACGAAGCCTGGGCTCAGGCCAACGAGCAGAAATAAGGGAAACTCTGAATAAATCGTCTGCGGCTGGACAGCGGATTTTTTTCCCCATCCATGCAGAATGAAAAACAGGAAATACATACAGTATTCCAGTGTTTTCCATTCTTTTGTCTGACGAAAAATCTCTCGCTGCCAGCTCTTGCTAATTTATTCAGAGCTTCCTGAGAAATAAATTGACTTAGAGGCCATAACCCGGTTTATGGATTGGATTAAAAACCCACTATAGACCGGGTTATGTCTTATTGAAGAAAGGGGTAGGTTATGAAAAAACGAAAAAGAATTGAAGCCTCCTGGTACGCCCTGTTTACCGTACCGCTGCTGTTTGTTTTCGTTACCGTTGTGATTATTCCCTTTATCATCGGTATCGGATATTCCTTCTTCTCCTGGGACGGTCTGCCCTTGAATCCCAAGATTTTTGTGGGCTTTGACAACTATATCCGTCTGTTCTCCGACAGCCGGTTTACCACTTCCGCCATTCATACGGTGGTGTTTACCCTGTTTTCCGTGGTGGCCATTAACCTGCTGGGCCTTGCCTTTGCCCTGGTGGTCACCTCCAAGCTCCGCACCCGGAATCTGGTCAGAGGTATGCTCTTTATGCCCTACCTGATTGGCGGCTTGATTCTGGGCTACATCTGGAAGTTCATTCTGGGCGACGGCCTGGTGTATCTGGGAGAGGCTCTGGGCAGCAGCAGCCCGCTGTTCTCCAACTGGCTGCTGGATGCCAGAATGTCCATGGTGGCCCTGATTCTGGTCAGCACCTGGCAGATGGCCGGCTACATTATGATTATCTACATCACCGGCATTATGGCCATTCCCGATGACGTGATTGAGGCCGCTTCTGTAGACGGCGCAGGCTTCTGGAGCTCCCTGTTCCGGGTGAAGTTCCCCCTGCTGATGCCCTCTTTTACCATCTGTCTGTTTATGACCCTGTCCAACTGCTTTAAGATTTTCGATGTGAACCTTTCCCTGACCGGCGGCGGCCCGGTGAACGCCACGGAAATGTTCGCTATGAACATCTACAATGAGATTTTCTCCCAGAGTAACTACGGCTATGGTCAGGCCAAGGCCATTGTGTTCCTGCTGGTTGTGGCTGTGATTACCCTGATTCAGGTTTCCGTTACCAAGAAGCGGGAGGTGGAGATGTAATGAAAAAGATTGGCTCCGTGCTGGGAAATGTATTGGCCATTGTCCTGTCTCTTTTCTGGCTGTTCCCGGTTTACATTGTGGTTGTCAACTCCTTCAAGAACCGGGCAGAGCTGTACGAGAGTATGCTGGCGCTTCCCGAGAAGTTTAACTTCGAGTATTATGTGGAGGCCATGGATAAGATGAACTTCACCCGGGCTTTTACCAACTCCCTGGTGGTTACCATCATTTCCATTCTCTTCATCGTGGTGCTGGCTTCCATGACCGCATGGATGCTGGTGCGCAAGCGCTGCAAGCTCAGCACCTTCATCTTTAACCTGTTTATTCTCACCATGCTCATCCCCTTCCAGACCCTGATGATGCCCCTGATGCAGGAGATGGGCTGGATCCGGGACAACCTGGGCCTTCCCATGCTGGACAATCTGGGCGGCCTGGTGTATATGTACATCGGCTTCGGCGCCAGCATGGCGGTATTTTTGTACCACGGCTTTATCAAGACCATCCCCGTAAGCCTGGAGGAGGCGGCGGTCATCGACGGCTGCAACAAGTTCAAGGTTTTCTGGCGGATTGTCTTCCCCATGCTCAAGCCCACCACCATGACGGTGATTATTCTGGACGTAATCTGGATCTGGAATGACTATCTGCTCCCGTCTCTGGTGCTGTCCAGCAAAGCAAACCGCACCATCCCCCTGTCCACCTTCTCCTTCTTCGGACAGTTTACGATTCAGTGGAACATGGCCATGGCCGCTTTGACCATTACCATTATCCCCGTAGTTGTATTCTACATCTTCTCCCAGAAATACATCATCAAGGGTGTGGCGGCAGGTGCAGTCAAACAATAATCCATGGAGGCAACGGAATTGAACAACAAATGGATTTGGGAAGCGGATTCCCTGAAACTGGATAATGAATCCCTGCTGGTAAACGAGACCATTTTCCACAACGCCAACGGCTACATCGGCGTCCGCTCCAATTTTGAAGAGGGGTATCCCCAGGGGTATGATACCATCCGGGGTTCCTATATCAACGGCTTTTACGACATCGCCCAGATGAAGCAGGCGGAAAAGCTCTGCGGCATGGTGGAGGAAAAGCAGACCATGCTCAACGTGGCAGACGGTCAGACTGTCCGGCTGTTTGTGGGGGATGAGGAATTCTCCATGTTCACCGGCACGGTGCTCTCCAGCCGCCGCTGGCTGGATATGCAGGCCGGCTACACCGCCCGGAGTGTGGTGTGGCGATCCCCCCTGGGAAAGGAAGTGGAGATTCTCTCCCGGAGAATGACCTCCTTTACCCACCTGCCCCTGTTCCTGCTGGAGTACCGGGTGACGCCCCGGAACTTTACAGGAGAGGTGCGTCTGGTCTCCCGGCACAATGGCGCCGTGGAGAACTACTGCAACCCCAATGACCCCCGGGTGGCGGGAGAGCGGTTCCAGCACCTGATTCCCCGGTCTGCGGAGATTGTGGACGGGGTGTCCTACCTGCTGACGGAAACCGCCAGCTCCGGCCTTACGGTGTGCACGGCGGTGAAGAATGTGTGCTCCCTTGGGGAGGGCCAGCCGGTGCTGGAGGGCCACAGTGCCACCGTCACCTTCCGGGCAGAGGCCCGGGAGGGTGAGGAGATTCACCTGACCAAGTACATGGTCTTTGCAGACAGCATCCGCAGCCAGAACCCCCTGGCCCAGGCCCGGCAGGAGATGGCGGCGGTGACCGCCGTCCCCGTGACGAAGCTCTATGAGGAGCAGCGGGCATATCTGGACGCCTTCTGGGACACCTCCGCTCTGGAAATCGACGGAGATGACGACCTGGCAGTGGCGGTGCGGTACAACCAATACCAGCTGATTCAGTCCGTGGGCAAGGACCCCCACAGCAACATTGCAGCCAAGGGCCTGAGCGGTGAGGGCTATGAGGGCCATTACTTCTGGGATACAGAGATGTATATGCAGCCCTTCTTCACCCTGACCAATCCGGAAATCTCCCGGAATCTGGTGGAGTACCGGTATGCCATCCTGGACTATGCCCGGGAGAACGCCCGGATTCTGGGTCATACCAAGGGCGCAGCCTATCCCTGGCGGACCATCATGGGCCGGGAGTGCTCCGGCTACTACCCCTCCGGCTCTGCCCAGTACCACATCAGCGGCGACATTGCCTATTCCACCGTTGCCTATTATCTGGCTACCGGGGATTTGGATTTCATCGCCCGGAAGGGCGGGGAAATCGTCTTTGAAACCGCCCGGATGTGGCTGGATCTGGGCAACTACCACGACGGACGGTTTGAAATCCACGAGGTCACCGGACCGGACGAGTACACCTGCCTGGTGAGCAACAACTACTTCACCAACCTGAACGCCCAGTACAATCTCCATTGGGCGGTGCGGTTCTACGAGCTTTTGAAGGAGGCAGGAAAGCTCTCCCCCGTGGCGGAGAAAATCGGCCTTCAGGAGGAGGAAATCCAGAAGTTTCAGCAGGCAGAAAAGGCAATGTATCTGCCCTATGACGAGAAACTGGGCATCAATCCCCAGGATGACTCCTTCCTGTCCAAGAAGGTCTGGGACATTGCCAACACCCCCAAAGAGAAATTCCCCCTGCTGCTTCACTACCACCCCATGTATCTGTACCGCTTCCAGGTGTGCAAGCAGGCGGATACGGTGCTGGCCCATTTCATCTTCGAGGATGCCCAGGACATGGACACCATTGCCCGGTCCTTCGCTTACTACGAGAAGGTCACCACCCACGATTCCTCCCTGTCCACCTGTATCTACAGCATTGTGGCTTCCAAGCTGGGTCTGAAGGACAAGGCTTACGCCTACTTCGGCGACTCTGCCAAGCTGGATTTGTTCAACACCCACCACAATACCAAGGACGGTATTCACACCGCCAACATGGGCGGCACCTACATGGCCATTGTCTACGGCTTTGGCGGCTTCCGCCTGAAAGAAAGCGGCGCCTGGTTTGCTCCCAGCCTGCCGGAGTCCTGGGAGGGCTACCGGTTCAAGCTGCAATACCTGGGCAGCCGGATTCGGGTGGAGGTAAAGGCCCAGTCTGTCACCTTTACCCTGGAAAACGGGAACCCGGTGACCATTCACGTTTACGGCAAGGAATACACCCTGGCCCAGAGCCTCAGTGTGCCTTTGGCCTGAGTAATTCCATACCCACAGCGCACCTTTTGCCTCCGGGCAAAAGGTGCCTTGTTGGATTCCCCAGAGAAGGAGTTTCGGCATGAAATTTGATGAATCGTTTGTATGGGGCGGCGCCACCGCCTCCTACCAGGTGGAGGGAGCTGCCCGGCAGGATGGGCGGAGCCCCTCCGTTTGGGATGACTTCTGCTGCAAGCCGGGAAAAGTCACTGACGGCAGCAGCGGCGAAGATGCCTGCCGCCAGTACGAGCTTATGGAGCAGGATGTGGCCCTCATGGCAGAGCTGGGTCTCAAAGCCTACCGGTTTTCCCTCAGCTGGTCCCGGATTCTTCCGGAGGGCACGGGCAAGGTAAATCCGGCTGGAATCGACTATTACAACCGCCTGATTGACTGCCTGAAAGCCCACGGCATCGAGCCCTACGTCACCTTGTACCACTGGGATTTGCCCCAGAAGCTGCAGCAGCAGGGAGGCTGGCTCAATCCCCAGAGCGTTTGCTGGTTTTCAGAATACGCCCGGGTTGTGGCGGAGGCTTTCTCCGATCGGGTCCGGTATTTTATCACCTTCAATGAGCCCCAGTGCTTTATCGGTCTGGGGTATATGGGCACCTACCACGCCCCGGGGCTGAACTGCTCCATGGCAGATGGCTTTTTGGCTGCCCACCATGTGCTCAAGGCCCATGGCACGGCGGTGCTCCAGCTGCGCAAATACGGAAAGCAGCCCCTGCAAATCGGCTTTGCCCCCACAGGCAAGTTCACCTACCCCAAAACCTCTGCCCCGCAGGATGTGGAAGCGGCAAAGGAGATGATGTTCCACCACATCGCCTTGGAGGACTGGGTGTGGAGCGTGACCTGGTGGAGCGACCCGGTGTTTTTGGGCAAGTATCCTCAGGACGTGGCGGAAAAGTACCGGGATATCCTGCCGGAAATCACCCCGGAGGATATGGCGCTTATTCATCAGCCCCTGGACTTTGTGGGGCAGAATATCTATGACGGACGGATGGTGGAGGCGGACGAGGACGGAAAGCCCCGGTTCTCCCCGGTGCCCCTGGGTGCCCAGCACACCTCCATCGGCAGCCCGGTAACGCCGGAAATCCTTTACTGGATGCCAAAGTTTTTGTACGAGCGGTATGGCAAGCCCATTCTCATTACGGAAAACGGTATGTCCAACTGCGACATTGTATCCATGGACGGAAAAGTCCACGACGGCTGCCGGATCGCCTATCTGGAAAGCTATCTGGCCAACTACCGCAGAGCTGCCCGGGAGGTGCCCCTCCAGGGCTATTTCCTGTGGTCGGTGATGGACAATTTTGAGTGGGCCCACGGCTATACCAGCCGCTTCGGCCTTGTGTACGTGGATTATCCCACGTCCCGGCGGATTATCAAGGATTCCGGGTACTGGTATCAATCGGTGATTGCAAGCAACGGTGAAATCCTGCCGGAGGCAGGGGAATAAGGAGGAAAAACAATGAAATATCAGGGTGTTATTTTTGATTTGGACGGCGTTATCTGCCATACGGACGAGTATCATTACCAGGCCTGGAAGGTGCTGGCGGACAAGCTGGATACCTACTTTGACCGGGAAATCAACAACCGCCTCCGGGGCGTGAGCCGGATGGACAGCCTGGAAATCGTGCTGGAGCGGTATACGGGCGAGCCCCTCAGCCAGGAGCGGAAGGTGGAGCTGGCCACGGAGAAAAATGAGATTTACCGGCAGCTTCTGGCTCAGATGAGCCCCAAGGATTTAAGCGCCGAGGTGGCAGACACTTTGAACAAGCTCCGGGAAATGGGGCTGAAGCTGGCCATCGGATCTTCCAGCAAAAACGCTCCCTTCATTCTGGAGCGGATTGGTCTTGGAAGCTTCTTTGACGCCATCTCCGACGGCAACAACATCACCAAGTCCAAGCCCGACCCGGAGGTGTTCCTGAAAGCCGCAGAGTTTCTGGGCCTGAAGCCTGAAACCTGCCTGGTGGTGGAGGATGCAGAGGCCGGTGTGGATGCAGCCATCGCCGGCGGCATGGACGCCGCCGCCATCGGAGATGCGGTGGGCTGCGGCAAGGGCACCTATAACCTCGCCACCTTCTCTGATCTTCTGAAGGCGGTGCAGGGATGAGCACCGGCATGGACTACACCCGGGGAGCGCAGTGGCTGATTGGAGAATCCCGGTTCTGCCGGGAGCAGCTGGGAAAGGCTGAGTCGGTTTTCTCCCTGGGAAACGGCTACATGGGCCTGCGCTCTGCCACGGAGGAAGGCTACCTGGGAGAGCGGCGGGGTCTGTTTGTGGCAGGCTGCTTCAACTGCGCAAACGAAAACGAGGTGACGGAGCTGCCCAACGGTCCGGACGTGCTGGGGGCAGAGCTGACCCTGAACGGCTGCCGGTTTGCCCTGGACACGGGAAAGATTCTCTCCTATGACCGTACCCTGAATCTGCGCACCGGGGAGCTTCGCCGGAGCGTTACCTGGGAGGCACCGGAGGGTGAACGGTATCAGCTGGAGTTTACCCGGTTTGTATCCCGGGCCCGGCTGCCCCTCATCGGGCAGAAGATCACCCTCCGTCCTATCTCCGGGGAAGTGGATGTGGTGCTCCGCTCCGGCCTCAACGGCCAGATGACCAACAGCGGTGCCCAGCATTTTCTGGAGCTGCAAAAGCGCTCCTATGACCGGAAGTATCTCCAATACACCAGCAAGACCAACCAAAGCGGCATTGATTTTGTGGCCACCCAGACCCATTTGTTCCAGGTGAACAGGGAAGCCCGGCACATTCCCGGGGTCATGGCCATGGGCAGAAGAAAGATTTTCGGGGACTACGCCCTCCATCTGAATGGAGGGGACACCCTGGTGGTGGAAAAGCTCTCCACCGTTCACACCAGCCGGGACAAGGCTTTGGAGGCCTGCACCACCCAGGAGATTCAGGAATATGGCCTGGCAGCCATCCGGGAGGTGGAAGCCCTGGGCTACGATGCCCTGTTTGCCGAGAGCAAAGCCCTCTGGGAAAAAGAATGGGCAGAGTCTGAGATTCAGGTAACCTCCGAGAATCCCTTTGACCAGCTGGCCATCCGCTTTGCCCAGTATCACCTGTCCATCATGACCCCTTCTCACGACGACCGGATGAGCGTAGGTGCCAAGGGTCTCAGCGGCGAAGGGTACAAGGGACACACCTTCTGGGATTGCGACCAGTTTGTGCTGCCTTACTTTACCTTCACCCAGCCGGAAAAGGCAAAGAGCCTTTGCTCCTACCGGTACAACACCCTCCCCGGTGCCCGAAAGAAGGCAGAAGAGGGCGGCTTCCAGGGCGCCCAGTTCCCCTGGGAAAGCGCCTGGGTTTCCGACGGTGAGGTGACCCCGGCCCTGGGAGATGCGGATCTGATTACCGGTCTGCCCCAGGTCATCTGGACAGGAAAAATCGAGCAGCACATTACGGCGGACGTGGTCTACGGCATCTGGCAGTATGTGCAGGCCACCGGGGATATGGCATTTCTCCGGGAAAAGGGTTACCCGGTGATTCTGGAAACCGCCCGGTTCTGGTGCAGCCGACTGGAGGAGGGTCCGGACGGACGGCTCCACTTGAATGACGTGATTGGCCCGGACGAGTACAAAGAGCACGTGAGCGACAACGCCTACACCAACTACATGGCCTGGTGGAACATGACCCTGGCGAAAAAGTGCCTGGAGACCCTGGGCGGGGAAGGGGAATTGCAGGCAAAGCTGGCAGACTGCATCTCCCGGATTTACCTGCCCCAGCCGGATGAAACCGGACTCATGGCTCAGGACGCCACCTATCTCACCCTCCGGGACATTGACCTGACCAAGTACAAGAACCAGGATTATGTGCTGGGAATCTACAAGGACTACAATGCCCACCAGCTCAACAGCATCCAGGTATCCAAGCAGGCGGACATTCTGATTCTTTTCTACCTGCTGGAAAACCTCTTTGACGAAAAGACCAAGGCGGTGAACTACCGGTACTACGAAGCCCGTACCCTCCACGATTCCTCCCTGTCTCTCTCCACCCACTGCATTCTGGCGTCGGATTTGGATGAGCGGGAGCAGGCCTACGGCTTCTTCCGGAAGGCCTCGGAGATTGATTTGGGGCCCAACATGAGAAGCTCCGACGAGGGCATCCACTCCGCCTCCATCGGCGGCATCTGGCAGAGCCTGATTTTCGGCCTGGCAGGTGTACGGCTGACAGATGGGGTGCTGCGGATTCGTCCCCGGCTGCCCAAGGCCATCTCCCGGATTGCCTTCCCTCTGTGGTGGCAGGGAGAGCGTCTGAAGGTAATGGTGGAGGGCAATACCATCACCATCCACAACACCCAGCGGGGGACTACCCATGTGTATACAGATTGTTACCAGAGCCGATGACTGCGGCTTAGGCACCGGAACCAATCGAGCTGTTTACCAGGCGGCTCGGTCTGGGTTTATCCGGAACGTTTCCTTCCTGGCCTGCGGCCCGGCAATCCGGGAGGCGGCGGAGCTGTTCCGGGATTTGCCTCAGGTGTGCTGCGGCATTCACCTCACCCTCACGGGGGAGTGGAGTCAAATGCCTATAAAACCTGTGCTGCCCCGGGCACTGGTACCCAGCCTCGTGGACGAAAACGGCTGTTTTTACCCCGATACGGGCTTCGGAGGAAAAACCCTGGAAATTGGGGAAATCCTCCGGGAGTGGGAGGCACAGCTGAAGCTTCTCCGGGAGCTGGGGCTTCCTATCCAATATGCAGACACCCATATGTTCCCGGAGCTGGCGGTGCCCGGCCTGGAAGCGGCATTGTCCCGGTGGATGGAAGCCCAGGGCCTGATTGACCACCGGTATTTCTACCGGGCTCTGCCCTGTATGGACGATATGGCCCACATTCCCGGGCTGTTTGAAAAGCTCCTGCCCAACCTGCCGGATGGTACTTACTTCTACCTGTGCCATCCGGCAGAGCCGGGAGGCTCGGAGGTGATGGGCAATCCCTCCCATCCCCGGGAGCAGGTGGAAAAGCGGCGGCAGGAGGATTATCTCTTTGCTGCCAGTCTTGAGCGGCTGCAATGGTGTCAGGAGCGGGGGATTGTTCCTGTTTCCTATGCTGAGGCCAAGCCCACCACCGCTTCCTGCCGGGACTGGCTCCAGGGAGGCAGTTACGGCGGATACCGGGTGGAGGCCCTGGACTTGCACACCTTCCGGATTCAGGACGGCTTCGGAGACCACATTTACCTGGTGGAAGGAAAGAACCAATGCGCTGTGATTGACACCGGCATGGGCTTTCCGGGACTGGGAAAGCTGGTTTCCCTCCTGTCACCTTTGCCTTCTGTGGTGCTGTGCACCCACGGCCACCTGGACCATATCGGCTCCGTGGGAGAATTTCTTTGTATGTATCTCCACCCGGCAGATTGGGAGCTGCTGAATCGCCACGCAGACCCAGCCTACCGGAGGAAAAAGGTGGAGGCGTTAGCCCGGGAACTGGGGGTTGTCCCCACCCCGGAGGCTACAAAGGCTATGATACACCTCCAAATCCCCAAGGATATCCGTCCCCTTTCTCCGGGACAGCTCCTGGATCTGGGTGGCAGAACCTTAGAGGTTCTTCACACTCCGGGACATACCCAGGGCTCCGTGTGCTTTTATGACCGGGCAGGGGGACTGCTCTTTTCCGGGGACACCCTGTGTGCCCGGGGGGTGATGCTCAGCTTCCCGGAATCCACGGACATTCCCACGTTCTTACAAACCATCGCTGCCCTTTCTGCCCGGATTCCCCGGGACACCCGCATCTATCCCGGACACCATACCCAGCCTTTGACCGCCGGGTATTTTGAAAAGTACTTAGAATGCGGAAAAAGGACCCTTGCCCACCCCCAGGAGGGGAGATGGGAAGCGTCCCTTTTCGGAAAATTCCGTCGCTATGAATTTGAGGATGTGAGCCTTACTTATCCCGGAGAATGACCTGACCGGTCTTTCTGGAGCGCTCACAGGCGTCTACCATCTGGTGGCTTTCCAGGGTTTCGTCGATGAGGGTGAGCTGCTGCTGCCGGACTTCCTTGCCGGTAAACAGGGCCACTACATCCTGCACCAGACCCAGGTCGCCCCCTACATGGCCGCCGCCGTAGCCGGTGCTGTTGGGGTCGGAAAAGTCAAAGACCTGCTTCTCCTGACCAAAGACGTGGAGGGTGATGGTTTCCTCCAGATCGTTGCAGTAAATCTCACCCTGGGTGCCGAAAATGTGGGTTTTCCGGTAGTTTTCGTTGGAGAAGCCGTTGACGGAGAACTGGGCCACCACCCCGTTTTCAAACCGGATTTCCGCAGTCTGATAGTCCACCACATTGTTGTCCCCGGCAAAGACACACCGGCCATAGGAATTGGACTGGAGGGCTGCGGTGATGGCGGCTTCCTCCGGCTGGTTGCTCACCGCATAGGTGCCCCAGGGGAACCGGGGAGCCGGATGGTCAGCCCGGCCCAGATACTGAAGCCGTGCATCGTAAATGCAGGTGTCCCGGTGGGGGCACTGGAAGCAGGCTTTGGCAGCCCCTTCGGGGGCAGAGGCCGGGGTGTAGAAGGTGAGCCCACCCTGGGAGTAGATGCTGGCAAAAGGAGAGCCTACCCACCAGTAGAGCAGATCCATGTCATGGCAGCACTTGGCCAGGAGCATGGGAGAGGTCTCCTCCTCCCGGTGCCAGTGACCCCGGACATAGCTGTGGATGTAGTGCCAGTAGGCCACATTTTCGGAGTGGCGGATGAGCACCGTCCGGCCGATGACACCGGATTGGAGCAGCTCCCGGATTTTCTGGTAGAACCGGGAATACCGGAGCACATGGCACACTACCACTTTCCGGTTCTGCTGCTGTGCCAGGTCCCGGATTTCTTTCAGGTGCTCCGGGTTGGGGGAGACGGGCTTTTCCACCATCACATGGTAGCCCAGCTTCAAAGCCTCCATGGTGTGACCGTAATGGTCCCGGTCCTGGGTGCAAACAAACACCACGTCGGCAAGTTTACCGGCGGCGAAGAAGGCCTGGGAATCCCCATAGCCCTGTTCCCGGTCAAGACCGAACCGCTCCAGAGCCAGGGAAACCCGCTGGGGGTCTTTGTCGCAGACGGCGACGATTTTGGCCTCCGGGCACTGGCGGCTGAGATTGCCGTAATTCATACCCCGGTCCCCAAGACCGAGAATTGCAATGGTAAGCATGGAAAGAACCTCCTGTTGTTTTGGTAAGAATACTCTACAACAGAAGCTTCCCTTTGAAAAGAGCGGATGTTGCCCTAAGAAGTGCGGATATTGCCCTGTGTCAGGAGGGAGATTATGTACTACGAAAATTTGCAGGGGTTGACAAGACCTGAGTTCCCGGTGATTTTTCGGGACTATCGCTTAGACCCGGGCGGGCCGGAGGTGCGGCTTCATTGGCACGAGGGCATGGAGCTGATTCATGTCCGCCGGGGTCAGTGCGTGCTGGTGCGGGGCACCCGGAAGGACCTGCTCCAAGCCGGAGATACGGCGGTCATCGGCTCCGGGGTGATGCACCGGATCTATGTGGAAGGGGAGAAGGTTGTCTACGATTATTTCATTGCGGAGGACAGCCTTTGGCAGCAGATGGGGATTTCTCTGGACTTTTCCCGGCTGAATACCCCGGTTTTTCGGGAAAACCGGGTGGATTGGGCGCTAAATGAGTTATTTCGCCAGCCCCAGTCCCAAAGCACCAGTCTGGACTTGCAGCGGAAGGGACTGCTCCTGTTCCTCCTGGGGGCGGTGGTGGAAGGCTGGGGGGAAAAGAACCAGGTTCCGGAGGAAGGGCAGTTTGCCCCCATCCAGAAGGTCATCCGCTACATCGAGCACCACTATGGAGAAGCCTTGGAGGTGGAGCGGCTGGCGGAGGAGGCGGGGTACAGCAAGTACTATTTCTGCCGCCGCTTCCGGCAGGTCACCGGCATGACCCCGGTGGAGTATATCAACCGCCTGCGGTGTGAGCGGGTGCGGATATTGACCAGTGTGGAAGGGCTGCCTGTGACCCAGGCGGCCCGGCGGTGCGGCTTTTCCCAGCTGTCCCATTTTTACCGCACCTTCCGCAAATATATGGGAACGCCCCCGGAAGGTCAGGCAGAATGAGTGCCCTCCCCCGGGGGGGCGTGTTATCGGACTGTGGAGCGCCATTTGACCCGGGTGGAGATTTTGCAGGTTCCGTAGTCGGCAGCGCCTTCAATGTTGGCAAGCAGATACTGGGCGGCAATGTAGCCCCGCTCATAGTTGGGGATTTCCACCGTGGTGAGGTCAAATTCCTTGGCCCGGCCGTCATCGTCAAAGCCGGTGACGGAGATATCCTCCGGCACCCGGAGCCCGTTTTCCCGGAAGGCTTTGATGGCACCGATGGCCATGTTGTCGTTGGCGCAGACCAGCACCTCCGGCAGCTGGCTTTTGAGCATAATCAGCCGGGCGGTCTGGTAGCCGCTGCGCTCTTTGTAGTCCCCCTGGTACAGGTTTTCCTGCTTGAAGGGAATGCCGTGCTGGGTGAGGGCGTCCAGGAAGCCTGCATACCGCTGGGAGCTGTCCTCCGAGGGGAAACCCTGGAGGAAGGCATAGGAGCGGAAGCCCCGCTGAATCACCTGCTCCATGAGGGACCGCTGGGCGGAATAGTTATCCACCACCACGCTTTTGATGAAAGGTGCATTGATCATCCGGTCCATGGAGATGATGGGATACTTCTCCGAGGCGTAGGCCGAGAGCAGGCTGTCGCTGCAATGGCGGTCCAGGGTGATGCACCCGGAGGTGAAGCTCTGGTTCATAAACTTTTCGCAGCTGCGGCTGGTGCAGATAATCAGGTCATAGTCCTTGGCATAGACATAGTCGCTGATGCCTTCAATGATTTTCAGGTAGAAGCCCCGGTCAAAGTCTGTGAAATTAAACATAATCACCCGGGAGTTTCCGGTTTTCAGGGAACGGCCGATGAGATTGGGCTGGTAGTGCATCTCTTCGCAGATGGCAAGAATCCGGTCCCGGGTCTCGGGGCCGATGTTTTTCCGCCCGTTCAGGGCGTTGGACACGGTGCTGAGGGAAACGCCGGCTTTCTGGGCGATGTCTTTCAAAGTAACCATGGGGACAGCCTCCTTCTGAAGAAAATATACCATACTTTTTACGTAAAATCCACAATTTTTTTGTAAAATGTGCTATAATCTTCAGGAGCCGAAGTCCTTTCCGGCCCGGAGCCGGGGGAAAGGCTGATTCTTTGTAAATCGTTTTTGTAAAAGAGGTATTTTATGAAAAGTCATTTTCGTATGCCTGCCAATGCCGGGGCTTGCCCTGAGAACATTGTGCAGGGGGAGTGTTATCGGATCACCGTGCTGACCCCGGGGCTTTTGCGGCTGGAATACAGCCCCATGGGCCTGTTTGAGGACCGTCCTACCCGGATGGTTCTGCGCCGGGATTTCCCAAAAACGGACTTCCGGGTAACCCATAGTGAAAAGGGCCTGGAAATCCATACGGACAGGCTGCACCTTGTCTATGACGGGGAGGCTTTCTCCCAGAACGGACTGTCTGTCAGCGTCAAAGGCGGCTTTACGGAATTTCACAGCGTCTGGCGTTACGGCGAGCCGGTGACGGATTTGGGGGGCACCGCCCGCACCCTGGATATGGCGGACGGCGCTGTGCCCCTGGACCACGGCGTGGTGTCCCGGAACGGTTTCTCCCTGCTGGACGACAGCGCTTCCCACATCCTCACGGAGGACGGCTGGGTAGCTCCCCGGAACCAGGGAGGACAGGATTTGTATTTCTGGGGCTACGGACATGACTATCTGGAAGCCCTGCGGGATTTCTACTACCTCTGCGGCCCCACTCCCATGCTGCCCCGGTACGCCCTGGGGAACTGGTGGAGCCGGTATTACCGCTACTCGGAGAAGTCCTATCTTGCCCTTATGGACCGGTTCCAGAAGGAGAATATCCCCTTTACCGTGGCGGTTCTGGATATGGACTGGCACCTGGTGGACATTGACCCCAAGTACGGCAGCGGCTGGACCGGCTACACCTGGAACCGGGAGCTGTTTCCCCGGCCGGAGGCCTTTTTGCAGAACCTCCACGAAAGGGGCATGCACGTGACCCTGAACGTCCACCCGGCAGAGGGGGTGCGGGGCCATGAGGAGGCATATCTGCCCATGGCAAAGAGCATGGGGGTGGACTACTGGAAGGAGGACCCGGTTCTGTGCGACCCGGCAGACCCGGTGTTTATGGAGAACTACTTCACCCACCTCCACCATCCCCTGGAAGCCCAGGGCGTGGACTTCTGGTGGATTGACTGGCAGCAGGGTACCTCCTGTAAGATTCCCGGGCTGGATCCCCTGTGGATTTTCAACCACTATCACTTCCTGGACAGCGGCCGGGACGGAAAGCGGCCTCTGACCTTCTCCCGGTATGCCGGCCCCGGCAGCCACCGGTACCCGGTGGGCTTCTCCGGGGATACCATCATCACCTGGGAGTCCCTCCAATTCCAGCCCTACTTCACCGCCACCGCCTCCAACATCGGCTACGGCTGGTGGAGCCATGACATCGGCGGCCACATGATGGGCTACAAAAACGACGAGCTCACCACCCGCTGGGTGCAGCTGGGTGTTTACTCTCCCATTATGCGCCTCCACTCCTCCTGCAGCGAGTTCAACGGCAAGGAGCCCTGGCGGTATAAGCCGGAGGCGGCAGGGGTGATGAAGGATATGCTCCGGCAGCGTCACCGGCTGATTCCCTACCTGTATACCATGAACCACCGGAATTATGCCCAGGGACTTCCCCTGGTGATGCCCCTTTATTACCTGTGGCCGGAGGAAAAGGCGGCCTATGATTTCCCCAATCAGTATTATTTCGGCAGCGAACTGATGGTAGCTCCCATCACCACCCCCCGGATTCCCAATCTGAATGTGGCAAAGGTTACCGCCTGGCTTCCCCAGGGGGTCTGGTTCGATTTGGAGACCGGCATGGTTTACCGGGGCGGACGGAAGCTGGAGCTGTACCGGGATCTGACCACCATCCCGGTGCTGGCCCACGGGGGAAGCATCCTGCCCCTTACCGACGAAATCCAGCCTTCCCAGGCAGAAAAGAACCCCGAGAGCCTGGAAATTCGGGTGTTTGCCGGAGGAGAGGGGAGCTTCACCCTCTACGAGGACGACAACACCACGAAAGACTACGAAAAAGGCTGCTGCTGCCAGACGGAAATGACCTATACCCAAAAGACCCAGGCGGAGTTTGTGATTCACGGTGCCCGGGGAATGACCAACCTGATTCCTGCAAAGCGCCGCTACCGGGTAAAGCTCACCGGCTTCCGGGAGGGGATTGCCCCCTGTGTAAGCGTCAACGGCGCACCCTGGGAAGATGCCTCAATGTCCTGGGAGGAGCGGAGCCACAGCTGGATTGTGGAGATCCCGGCTCTGTCCCCGGAGGCGGAAATCCGCATCTGCCTGCCTTTGGAAGGGGTTTGGCTGGAAAACGACACCATGACCCGGTGCTTTGATTTCCTCAATCAGGCGGAGATTTCCTTCCCCCTGAAAGACCGGATTTTTGAAGCAATCCAGAAAGAGCCCTCCATCCCGGTGCTCCTGGGCCAGTTGTATGCCATGGAGCTGGACAAAGACCTGCTGGGTGCCCTCCTGGAGATCCTCACCGCCTGCCCGGAAGGCTGACGTGGGAGAGATTCTGCGTTGAAAATGCGTGGCCGTGGAGTGACTTATGGGGAACTGCCCATGACTCGCCGGACTGGAAACCTGCACCCGGGGGGGAGCGGGTGTGGGCGGAAAAATCGCCCACACCAATCCCATTTTCTCCGGGGCTGAGGGGCATTTTCCCCTTGCATACCGGTCAAATCCATGGTATAAATCAAGGGAGGAATCCCCGGTTTTTTCGGGGTGGAAAACCGTTTTTTCAATGGCGAAAGAATCATAGAAAAGGTGTGTGATTACCATGAAGCGTTCCGAAATCAACAAGGCGCTGAAGGAACTGGAAGCCATGTGCCAGAAATACTGCCGGGCTTTGCCTCCCTTCTGTCACTTCACCCCGGAGCAGTGGCAGAATCTGGGGCATGAGTATGACGAGGTGCGGGACTGTATGCTGGGCTGGGACATTACGGACTACGGCCTGGGGGACTTTGACAAGGTGGGCTTTTCCCTCATTACCATCCGCAACGGCAACATGAAGATGAAGGACAAGTACCCCAAGGTCTACGCAGAGAAGCTTCTGTACCTGAAAGAGGGGCAGTACTCTCCCAATCACTTCCACTGGTACAAAACCGAGGACATCATCAACTGCGGCGGCGGTAATGTGCTCATCAAGGTGTATAACAGCCTGCCTAATGAGGAAATCGACTACGAGTCCCCGGTAACGGTACATACCGACGGCAGAACCTACACCATTCCTGCCGGTGGGGTGGTGCGGCTGACCCCGGGAGAGTCCATCCACATCCAGCAGTATCTATACCACGACTTCAACGTGGAGCCGGGCACCGGCAATGTGCTTCTGGCAGAGGTGAGCCAGTGCAACGACGATAACACGGACAACCGGTTCATTCCCCCGGTGGGCCGCTTCCCTGCCATTGAAGAGGACGAGCCGCCCTATCGGCTGCTTTGCAACGAGTATCCGGCGGCAAAGGATTAAGGAGGAGAAGTTATGCGCTATACCATTGAAAACCACCGGCTGCGGCTGGTGATTGACTCCCTGGGAGCTCAGCTTCTGCACATCCAGTCCCGGGAGGGGCTGGAATACCTGTGGCAGGGAGACCCCACCTATTGGTCTGACCGGGCACCCAACCTGTTCCCCTTTGTGGGACGGCTGACCCGGGACTCCTACCAGTATCAGGGCAAGCCCTATCCCATGGGCATCCACGGCTTTGCCTCTGCCCAGGAATTTTCCTGCCGGGTCCATGAGAAGGACTATCTGCTCCTGGAGCTGACGGACAACGAGGAAACCCGGAAGCAGTACCCCTTTGCCTTCTCCCTGTGGGTGGGCTATCGGCTGGAGGACAGCCAGGTGAAAATCACCTATGAAGTGAAGAATCCGGGAAAGGAGATTCTGCCCTTCGGCATCGGCGGCCATCCCGGCTTCCGGGTGCCTTTGGAGAAAGGGGAGGACTTTACGGACTACTACCTGGAATTCACCCAGCCCTGCCAGCCGGACCGGGTGGGCTTTACTCCCCAGGTCTACATCAACGGGCAGGATGCTTTATACCCTCTGGAAAAGGGAAAGATTCTGAACCTGCGTCACGATTTGTTTGACGAGGATGCCATCGTCCTGAAGAATATGTCCCGGGAGGTGACCCTCCGGAGCCGGAAGTCCGGCCACGGGGTGCGGGTGACCTTCCCCCAGATGACCTATCTGGGTCTGTGGCACCGGCCCAAAACCCAGGCTCCGTACCTTTGCATTGAGCCCTGGACCAACCTCCCCTCCCGGCAGGATGTGGTGGAGGACTTCGGCTGTAAAAGCGACCTGATTCCCCTTCTGCCCGGGGACACCTACCGCAATACCTGGTTTGTGACCGTTTTCTGAAAAAGCAGGAATCCGGCCCTGCCGGATTCCATGGAAACAGAATACCGCCCCGGTTCAGCATTTCTGGAACCGGGGCGGTATTTTGTTGCCCAAAAATAGCGGTAAGCCTTGCAAAATGGGGAGATTTCTGATATAATCAAATGGTGAAAATGGGAAGTTATGCGCTGTGCAGAAGGATGTCCAACCCCCGGACACCGTGCCCACAGAATAGACTTCCTGTTTGGACGCTTTGTTTTCACCGGAAGCTTACCCGGTGGACTGTAACATATGAAACATCCTCACCCCGGCCCACTGGAATTGCGACCAGATTTCAGGGAAAAAAGAGCGGAATGGGAATATGTAGAGAATGACAGTTGGGGGCGGAGAGCAGCGGATTTATTTGGGCGGTTGAATACCTTGACTATGCCTATAGATGCGTGTATAATGGGAGAAAAGAATGCTGAATATGAGTTTTATTTGGGATTTTATTTCTTATATGCTATTTTTTGGAAGAAGAGAGGGACGGATGATTTGAGCAAAAACATCCTGATACTGACCTGTGTAAGCGGTTTCTTAGACAAATTCCAGAAAGACAATGTGGCGATTCTGCAAAAGCTTGGCTATACGATTTACTATGCTTCCAATATGAATGTTCCTCATTATCTGTTTGACCCGGAGGAGTTTTCCAGAATGGGGATTATTCCTTGCCATATCCCCATTGAGCGGTCGCCGTTTATGGTGCGCAATAACGAGAAAGCCCTGCGGGAGCTTGTCCGCCTGGTTTTGGAGAAGGATATTTCTGCAATTCACTGCCATGCCCCGGTGGGCGGTATGCTGGGACGGTTGACCGGGCGCATATGCAACCGGAGGGGCCATCCGGTAAAGGTGATTTACACGGCTCACGGCTTCCATTTTTACCGGGGGGCACCGCTGGTGAACAACACGGTCTACCGGGAGGCAGAGAGACTGCTGGCCCATGACACGGATGTGCTGATTACCATTAACCGGGAGGACTTTGAAAGCTCCCAAAGGATGCACCTGAAAAAAGGGGGCAAGCGGTATCAGATTCCCGGCGTGGGGGTGGATATGGCGCATTTTTGCCCCATGGAGCCTGCCCAGCGTCTGACCCGGCGCAAAAAATTGGGCCTGGAGGGCAAGACCTTTTTTGTAAGTGTGGGAGAGCTGAATGAGAACAAAAACCACATTGTGGTGCTCAGAGCCTTAAAACAGATGAAGGATTCAGGGAAGGACATTTCCAACCTGGTGTACGGCATCTGCGGCGACGGCTTTTTCCGGGAGCGGATGGAAGGCTGGATTCAGGAAATGGGTCTTTCCAGCCAGGTGATTCTTTTCGGGTATCAGAAGGATGTGCGGCCCTTTGTGGGCTGTGCAGACGCCATGATCTTCCCTTCCCGCCGGGAAGGGCTGGGAATGGCGGCGGTGGAAGCGTTGTCCATGGGGATCCCTGTGATTGCTGCGGATAACCGGGGCACCCGGGAGTATATGAAGCACCGGGAAAATGGATATGTGTGCCGGTGGAACGATGTTGCCGGCTTTGTGTCCGGGATGGAATATATCATGGGCCTGGACTCCCAGTCCCGGTCCGAAATGAGCCTGCAGTGCCGGCAATCGGTGTACGGTTTCCGAAAGCAGTGGGCAAAACAGGTTATGGAAGGCATTTATCAGGATGTATTGTGACAGACAAACGCTCATCAGCGTAATCATGGGCGTATACCGCCCGGATGGCCGGCGTCTGAAACTGGCCATCCAATCCCTTCTGAATCAGACGATTGAGAATTGGGAACTGATTTTATATGACGACGGCTCCGGAGCGGCCTATGAGGGCCTTTTGCAGGAGGCGGCGGAGCTGGATTCCCGGATTGTGCTGGTTCGGGGTGAAAAAAACCGCGGCCTTGCCCACGGCCTGAACCGGTGCCTGAAAGTCGCCAAAGGAAGTTATATCGCCAGAATGGATGACGATGATTTCTGCCATCCGGAACGATTCCAGCGCCAGCTGGAATTTTTACAGACCCACCCCCAATACGGCTGGGTGGGTACCAATGCGGTGCTGTTTGACGAAAAAGGACTCTGGGGTCGGCTTGTGATGCCGGAGCAGCCGGAAGACAGGGACTTTCTTCGATATTCCCCCTACATTCACCCCTCTGTCATGTTTCGCCGGGAGGTTTTTGGAATTGCCCACGGGTACATAACCGCCAGGGTAACCAACCGCTGCGAGGACTATGAGCTGTTTATGCGGCTGCATATGAGAGGGTGTCGGGGTTACAATATTCAGGAGACGCTGTTTTTTTACCGGGAGGATATGAAGTCCCACGGGAAGCGGACCTTTGCCTCCCGTGTGAACGAAAGCAGAATCCGCTATCGTGGGTTCCGGCGGCTGGGCATTCTGAGCCCCCGCACCTGGCCCAGTGTGTTGCGGCCCATTGTGGGTGGGCTGATTCCTGTGGGGAGGATAAGCTATTTGCTTAGGAGGAATGGCAATGGAGTCAGCCTGGAAGACAGACAGGCTGCGGCAGTATATGAGGATTCTGGGAAAATCGGAGTCCCAACCCGCTGAAATACCGGAGGAAGGGGGCGGGTTTGCAGCAGTGGGAGCCTGTGTGCTGGGGCCTGCCCTGAGCGCTTTTGTCCGCTGGGTACTGGCGGAGGCGGTAAGGACCGGAAAGAAAAGATTGTATTTTCTGGCACGGGACGGATACTTCATGTACCAGGCCGCAAGAGTCTACGTGCAGAAGCTGGATTTGCCGGTGGAATGCCGGTATCTCAGCTGCTCCCGGTATTCCCTGCGGCTGCCCATGTACCACCTGAACCTGGAAGAGGCACTGGACTATATCTGCCGGGACAGCATTGACGCCGACTATACGAAGCTTTTGAACCGGGCTGGGCTGACTGCCCAGGAGCAGACCCAGGTGCTGAAAGCCCTGGGAATGGAAGAAAATCCCGGGACGAAAATCCGGTATGCCCAGCTGCCCCACATCAAAAACGCCCTGAGACAGTGCCCTGTCTTTTTGGAGCTTCTTCGGCAGCATTCCCTGGAGGCTATGCCGCCTCTGGCAGGGTACCTTCGCCAGGAGGGGCTTCTGGATGGGGTAGAGGATGCCCTGGTGGACAGCGGCTGGGTGGGCTCCATGCAAAGAACCCTGAACCAGCTGCTTACATCCATGGGACGCACCCGGCCCCTGGAGGGCTATTACTGGGGGCTTTACGAGCTGCCGGAAGGGGTGGAGCGGAACCGCTACCACTGCTACGATTTTTCCCCGGAGGGGCAGCTTCGTGGGAAAGTAAATTTCAACAACAACGTATTTGAAGCGGTTTTTACGGCACCCCACGGTATGACTCTGGGCTACCGGGAAGAGGGCGGAACCTTTTTCCCGGTATACGACAGGATTTCCCGGGAGAAGCAAACTGCGATTGAGACCCTGGAAGGGGTTTTGATGAGGTATATCCGCCAGAATGCCTGCCAAATGGAGGTTCAGGCGGACAGCGCCGAACGCCGACGGGTCCGGAAGCTTTTGAAGCTCTTTATGACCCGGCCCACCCGGGAGGAGTCGGAGCTTTTTGGCAGCCTGGGCTTTTGCGACGATGTGCTGGAATACGGCAACCGCTGCCTTGCTCCGGTGATGACCTCCCGGGAGCTGGGGCAGCACCATGTACTTCCCAAGCTGCTGGTGCAGACGGGGCTGTGGAAAAAGGAAATCCGGGAGACGGCCTGGTATGAGGGCAGCGTGGTGCGCAGCACCCCTTCCGGAAGCTACCACCTGCTTCAATACAGAATATATAAGTATCTGCTGTATATCCGGCAGATGCTGCGATGGAGAATCAAGCATGCAACAGGAAAATAAGAAGAAAAAAATGACCCGGGAAGAGCGGAAACAATATATGTTCGTGATTCAGGAGCTGACCTCCCGGGAGATCAAGCGTAAATACGCCCGTTCCTACCTGGGAATCATATGGAGCGTTCTGAACCCGCTGCTTATGATGACGGTTCTCTCCATGATTTTTACCCAGCTGTTCAGCCGTTCCATTGAGAATTACCCGATGTACTATCTCTCTGGTTATGTGCTGTGGAGTATGTTCGTGGGAGCTACCAATGCAGCTATGACCACCTTGGTGGACAATCGCACCATGCTCATCAAGGTGCGGTTTCCCATGCAGGTGTTTATTCTTGCCCGGGTATACACGGCGCTAACCAACCTGGGGTACTCTCTGATTGCCTATGTGATTATGATGGCGGTGTTTCGGATTGTGCCGGGAGTGACCATTGTGTTTTATCCGGTGATCATCCTGCTGGTTCTGATGTTTTCTTTGGGCCTGTCCCTGATTCTGGCCACGGCCTACGTGTTCTTTGGAGATGTAAAGCACTTGTATTCCATTATCACCACAGTGTGGATGTACCTGTCCGCCCTGTTTTATCCGGTGGACAGCATCAAGGGACTTCCCAGAATGATTATTGAAATCAACCCAATCTTTCAGTATATCAACGCCGCAAGAAATGTGGTGATGTACCATACCTGGCCCAGCTGGACGGAGCTTCTGGCGATGGTGGCCTGGGCGGTGGGAATGCTGGCCCTGGGCTGGCTGGTGTTCTCCAAGAACAAGAACAAAATCATGCAGAAAATCTAAAGGAGCGTAATTGCCCATGACAGCGTGGATAAATCGGCCCGGGGTGCTGGCATTCCTGGGCGTGGAGGGCATTTGGTGGCTGGCGGCCCTGGGGGCGTTGGTAGTGATTGTATGCGGGCTTTTGCTGCTGCAGCAGCGGCAGAAGGTCCGGCGGGCACGGGCCAGACGGAACCGGGGGAAACCGGCACCGGGAAAGAAGCCCGCACCTTCCCGACAGCCCAAGCCGGCGGCAGTCCGGGAAAAGGCCAAGCCCTCCCCTTTGTACGACCTGGAGCGGAAAGAGGATATGGATGCTCTGGAGCATTTTTCCCTGTTTGACGACCGGGAAAATGTGATTGAGGTGCGCAATGTGACCATGCGCTTCAAGCGGCAGAAGGATGAGGCCACCAGTATCAAGGAAAGCATCATCCAGCTTTTGAAGGGAAAACGGAAAACCGAAACCTTCCGGGCCTTGAAGGGCGTCACCTTTGTGGTGAAGAAGGGGGATGTGCTGGGAATCCTTGGCACCAACGGCGCCGGTAAAAGTACCTTGCTGAAGATTATTTCCGGAGCGCTCCAGCCTACCAGCGGTACGGTGACTGCGGACCAGAAGAAAATCCAGCTTCTAACCCTGGGTACCGGATTTGACTATGAGCTGACCGGCCGGGAGAATGTGTATCTCAATGGCGCCATTATCGGCTATACCAAGGAGTATATTGACGAAAAGTACGAGGATATTGTGAAGTTTGCGGAGCTGGAGGGCTTCATGGAGGAAAAAGTGCGCAACTACTCCTCCGGTATGGTCTCCCGTCTGGGCTTTGCCATTGCCACCGTCCGGGATACACCGGAGATCCTGATTCTGGACGAGGTGCTGAGCGTGGGAGATATGTTCTTCCGCAAAAAGAGTACCGCCAGAATCAAGGAGATGATGCGGTGCGGCTCCACGGTGCTCATCGTGTCCCACTCCACTTCCGTCATCCGGGAAAACTGCACCAGGGCAATCTGGATTGAAAAAGGCGTCCTGCGGGCTGCGGGAGACCCCAAGGAAGTGTGCAAACTATATGAAAACCAAAAACGGTAAAGGAGAAAAGACATGAAAGTTCAGATTGATGTCTTTGGCAGCTATGTGGCCAGAGATGCGGTGCGGTATATGGACCCGGCGCTGTACGAGCTGAACCGGTGCATCGGCGGGGTGCCGGTGTCTACCCTGTTTGAGCCGGAGTTTTCCCTTCCGGAGGATAAGCTGGAGGGTGTCCGGGCGAGCCAGTATGATAAGCGGATGCTGATGCTCCAGCTGAGCCGGAAAGTGCCCGCCCTGCTGAAAAAGAGCGAGTCCAAGTTCCTGGTGCTGGATCTGGCGGCGGAGTGTATGAACCGGCTGGTTCTGGGGAATGAATCCCGTACGGCGGTGGCCTACCCGGAGGAGATGGAAGACTGTATCCAGTCCGTTTTCTCTGGCATCCCCGCAGAGCGTAAGTCCCTGTTGGATTTGGATTCCAAGGTACTGAATAAAAAATACCGCCAGTTTGTGCAGAACCTGGTAAAATCTCAGGCAAACCCCATGGGCTATGAGGAAAGCAATATTATTGTAATCGAAGCCTACTGCACAGAGAACTATATTGCCAACCGGGACGGCCAGTTTCATCCCCATAACGCCAAGTATAGGGTAAAGGAAATCAACGAGATTCTCAAAACCCTTTATGAGCTGCTTTACCGCTATATGCCCACCTGTCGGGTGATCAAGTTGCCGGACTTCACTCATTCCACGGAGAATCACCTCCGGGGGCCGGGACCCCTGTCCTATACGGAGGATACCTATCTGTACCTGGCACGGTGTATCGAGGTCTACTGTGGGGTGAACAAGCAAAACTCTGTGGAAAATCTCTATGGGGAACAGTCCCTGCAAAATAAGCTGGAAACCAGAGTGGCCAGGTTATATACTATCTGCAACATTGGAGCATTGAAGAAGGAAATCGCTCAGCTGACTGTGCAGGTATCGGAGCTGGAAGAACAGGTGCAAAGCTTAATGAAGAAGAATGAATTGAAAAAATAGTCGAAACAGTATTTTGTTTCGTGTCTAAACTTAGGATTGGATTGTTTTATCCCAAGAGAGGCAAATAATCGATAGAGATTATATATGGAAGTGTGTTTTGGGAAACTTTTGTAGATATTAGCGGAGAGAGTGGATATTAAGATGGTAGACCGACTGTATAATTTTTTAGTAAACCGTATTCCCGGCATTAAAGAAAAATACGAGAATAAAAAAAGGGGATTAAAAGGCTTCAGAAA
>DSLFC04101__coassemble_255_pt1 | contig 66804 bp, 62 predicted proteins | sample DSLFC04101__metabat2_low_PE_008 | metagenome-assembled genome bin DSLFC04101 | reverse complement strand
ATCAGTTCATAGGTTTTCATGGGTATCCCTCCGTTTTTTCTTTTATTATAGCACACCGCGGTTTTCTATACAAGGGCTGCGGGGAGAGAATTCAGAAAATACGCTCCTGGAAAACGAGAGACAGAGAGCGATAATTCGTTTGCGCCTTGTTTTGCATGGAGCAGCCGGGCGGTACGGGGAAGCGGTGTTGCGTGGAAGCTTCTGCTTGATTGTAAACGGGCGGAGAGTGGAGATTCGATTGCATTTTTGCGTCCCCGATATGAAAGTCGGTGGGTATGCGAGGGAGGCGTTGGACGAAAGCTTCTGCTTGATTGGAGGCGGGCGGAGAGTGGAGATTCGATTGCATTTTTGCAGCGTTCGCTGCAAAAATAGAGGTTCGTGAGGCAGGAGCCTCCCGCCGACAGTCCACCGGACTGTCGGATTTTATCTTTCGAATCTCCACAATGCCAAAAAACACCACACCCCTTTGGGGTGTGGTGTTTTTTGGCGGAGAGTGTGAGATTCGAACTCACGGTGCGTTGCCGCATCACCGGTTTTCAAGACCGGCTCCTTAAACCACTCGGACAACTCTCCAAATGGTAGCCCAATCATACCACCCGGCCTGACAAATGTCAAGCCGGGTGACACACTTCCCTATTTTACTACACGACAGGTTTCCACGCCGTAGTATTGAAACTGCTCTGCCACTTGCCCATCGATGACCTCGCCGCACACCGCAATAGGCACCGCCGGAGGGCAGGACACCTGGAGTGCTCCCAGAATCTCTCCCATGGCCTCCGCCACGGGGATTTCCCGGTGGGGTGCAAGCATTGCCTCACGGATGGACATAGCTCTTTGAGGGATATGGGGCCGGGGCGGTGTCTGGACTATGGCAGGTCTTGCCGAAAGGGTTGCCAGAGCCGCCTCTATGGCGGCAAGGCTCTCCGGCTGTTCCGGAGACAGCATCAGCACCATGTAGTCCGGGTCGGCAAATTCATAGTAAATCCCCTGCTCTTCTAAAAGTGCTCCCAGTGCCTCTCCGGTATAGCCCATGGATTTGGGGCAAAGGGTCCATTTCAGAGGTTCGCTCCCGGCAAAGGTCCAGCCCATTTTGGCAATTCTCTTCTTTGCCGCTTCCACCTGGGGAAGAAAGGCTTGGAGCCTTCCCGGCAATGCTTCCAGCCAGGGATTCATCAAATCCAGAGACTGCAAAATAAGGTAAGAAGGACTGGTGGATCCGAACAGGGCCATGGCTTCTTTGCTCAGCTCCTTCAGGTAATCAGGAACTGCTTTTGCCAGGTGGAGGTACGCGGCCCCAGTGAGGGCCGGCAGGGTTTTGTGGGCGGAGTCACAGCACAAATCCGCTCCCAGATCCAGGGGGTGCCGGGGCTGGGGGAGAAAATGGAGATAGGCACCGTGGGCGTTATCCACCAGCAGCAAGGCACCATACTGATGGCAAAGCCGGGACAGGGCCGCCACATCCATCTCATTTCCCAGATAGTCGGGGCTAGTGACATACACCGCCGCAGGAAGAAGGGTCCGAAGCTGCTGCTCCAGAGCCTCCCAATCCCCCACACCGCAGGAAAGGTAGCTTTCCGCCGCTGGAAGCCAATCCACCTGGAAATCCAGCAGCCCCGCCGCCGTCACAAAGGTTTTGTGGACATTCCGCCCGGCAAGAATCCGGGGATTCTTACCCTCCCGGCGGGCGTATTGCAACGCCAGATACAGCATGGCCCGGATGCACTGAGACGACCCCTCCGTGGAGTAACAGGTCATCCCCGACCCAAACAGAGCAGCGGCGTTTTCCTCGCTTTGGGCGATAATGCCCTCCGGGTGGTACAAATCATCCGCCCCGGTCATCTCCGTCAGGTCCAGAGGCTCCGGCCCCAGGAAGGGAATCCCCTTATGCCCCGGCATATGGAGCCGCAGGGGATTTCTCTCCCGGTATGCCCGGACGAAATCGCAAATGGGGGTATCCACCCCTTATTCCTCCGTCAGCCGGGAGGCTTCCACCATGATGGCGCACTCCATCCGCTTCTTGAACAGCTCACAGCCGGGCTTATACACACCCCGGACGGAGCCGGTGGCGTGGAAAGCGTTGGCGGCGCAGCCGCCGGAGCAGTAGAGTTTTGCCCAGCAGTCCTGGCAGTCAGGCCGGGCGTACACATTGCACTGGGCAAACTCCTGCTGCTTCTCCAGGTTGGTGACACCGTCCCAGATATTGCCCAGGCAGTAATCATCTTCTCCTACAAACTGGTGGCAGGGGTACAGGTCGCCCCAGGGGGTCACAGCCATATACTCCGTTCCCGAGCCGCAGCCGGAAATCCGCTTGTAAATGCAGGGGCCGCCGGTGAGGTCAATCATGTAATGGTAGAAGGTAAAGGGCTTACCGGCCTTCCGACGGGCAATCATCAGCTCTGCCAGCTTTTCATACTGCTCCTTTACAATCTCCAGATCCTGGGGCGTCAGCTCCGCCGGGTCGCCGGGGGCGCACACCACCGGCTCCATGCTCAGCTCCGTAAAGCCCAGGTCCAGCATCACCTGAATATCCTTCAAAAAGTCCGGGTTGGCATGGGTGAAGGTGCCCCGCATATAGTAGGTCTTGTCCTTGGGACGTCTGGCTACCAGCTTCTGGAATTTGGGTACGATTTTCTCCCAGCTGCCGTGGCCGGCATAGTCCACCCGGTACCGGTCATGGACTTCCTTCCGGCCGTCCAGGCTCAGCACCACATTGCTCATCTCCCGGTTGCAGAAATCAATCACATCGTCGTCAATGAGCATGCCGTTGGTGGTGAGGGTGAAACGGAAATTCTTACCCCGCTCCTTTTCCACGGAACGGGCATAGGCCACCAGATCCTTCACCACCTGGAAATTCATAAGGGGCTCCCCGCCAAAGAAGTCCACCTCCAGGTTGTGGCGGCTGCCGGAATGCTCCATCAGGAAATCCAGCGCCCGCTTGCCGGTTTCAAAGCTCATGATTGCCCGGTCCCCGTGGTATTTGCCCTGGCTGGCGAAGCAGTAGGAGCAGTTCAGGTTACAGGTATGGGCCACATGGAGGCACAGGGCCTTTACAACGCCGCCGGTCTTTTCCTTCAGCTTTCCTGCCATGGGGCGGAAGGTATCCGGGGTGAACAGCTGACCCGCCTCTTTCAGGGCGGTTACCTGGTCGTAGCACTCCCCGATTTCCTCCGCAGGAATCTGGGGGTACTTGTCCCGAAGCTGCGCAACAATTTCCTCCCGGCCGGTGCTTTCGTACAGGGCAATTACATCGTAAGCCACCTCGTCCACCACGTGGACAGCGCCGGAGCAGACGTCCAGGACGATATTCATGCCCCCCAGTTTATATTGATGTATCATATGTTTTTCCTATCCTAACATCGAAATTTACGCAAAATCTACGGGGAGGAACCATGTGCTGCTTCCTCCCCGTGACCTGACTGCTTATGAAAAATTACTTATTCTCGCCCTTGTTCTCGCACTGCTGGTTGGCAATGCCGCAGCTGGTCTTGCAAGCAGACTGGCAAGAGGTCTGGCACTCGCCGCAGCCGCCGTTCTTGGCGCTCTGGCACAGATTCCGGGTCTCCAGGGTCTTGATATGAGTCATGGTTTTCTCCTCCATTTACTTTTAATATTTGGGTTAAGGATACCACGAAATCGTGCTAAAGTCAAGAAGGAAGGGAAAACGAATTGCTTTTCCTGAAAAATTTGCTATAATATGGTGGAATCTATTGTCAAGGAGCTGTCTTCATGGAGCGAAAAGCCATCTTTTTTGATTTGGACGGAACCCTCACCGACTCGGGAGAGGGCATTACCAACTGTGCTGCCCTGGCTCTGGAGCATTTCGGTCTGCCGGTGCCGGACAAAAAGACCCTGGGGGTATTTGTAGGCCCTCCCCTCCGGGAAACCTTCCTGAAGTTCGGCGTCAAGCCGGAGCAGATTGAGGAGGCCGTCCGGGTCTTCCGGGGGCGGTACACCACCGTGGGAAAATTTGAGAATATCCCCTACCCGGGGATACCGGATCTGCTGCAAACCCTGAAAGACCACGGTCACCGGCTGTTTGTGGCCACCTCCAAGCCGGAGGTCACCGCCCTGGAAATCATGGAAAAGTTCCAGCTTTCCCCCTATTTTGAGAAAATCTGCGGCGCTACACTGGACGGACGCCGGGATTCCAAGTCCTCTGTCATTGCTTATCTCTTAAACACCTGCACAGGTATCTCTCAGGCTGTGATGGTCGGGGACACCGCCTTTGATGTGCTGGGAGCTGCGGAGCACCGGATTCCCACCATCGGCGTGGCCTGGGGCTACGGAAATGTGGCAGAAATGCAGGAAGCCGGTGCTGTTTCCATTGCGGGCACCCCCCAGGAGCTTCTGGAACTGCTGGAAAAATAACACATGACATTGTGGCCTTTTTATGTTATGATTCCCATATATCCCCCCCAGGGGGATATATGGGAATCATTCTTTGGGAGGCAGAATATGAAAACCAAGAATACCGCTGCTGTTTTCGCCCTGCTGGCGGCGCTTTTATATGGGCTGAATATCCCTTTGAGCAAGCTGCTCCTTTCCCGGGTAGGCCCTACCATGCTGGCGGCCTTTTTGTATCTGGGGGCTGGGGTTGGTCTGTTTTTCTATGGACGCATGACCCGGGAAAAGGCTCCCCACCTGACCCGGAAAGAGCTGCCCTATACCATTGGAATGGTGGTGCTGGACATTGCCGCTCCCATCCTTCTTATGCTGGGCCTGAAAACCACCCATTCTGCCAATGCTTCCCTTTTAGGGAATTTTGAAATTGTGGCGACCTCTCTCATCGCCTGGCTGTTTTTCCGGGAGGCCCTTTCCCGGCGATTGGTAGCCGCCATCGCCCTGGTATGCGGGGCAAGCCTCATTCTGAGCTTTGAAGGGGCGGACAGTCTGCGGTTTGGCTCCGGCTCGTTGCTGGTTCTGGCAGCTGCCTGCTGCTGGGGTCTGGAAAACAACTGCACCCGGATGCTGAGCCACAAGTCCTCCGTGGAGATTACCACCATCAAGGGAATTTTCTCCGGACTGGGAAGTCTGGTGGTGGCGCTGCTTTTGCAGGAGGAATTTCCCCAGCTTCAGTGGATTCTTTGCGCCATGGCCCTGGGGTTTGTGGCCTATGGCCTTAGCATCCACTTTTACATTCAGGCCCAGAAGGAGCTGGGAGCTGCCAAAACCAGTGCATACTATGCTTTCGCTCCCTTCCTTGGGGTGCTGTTCAGCATGGTACTCCTCCGGGAGCAGCCGGATCTTCCCTTCTATATTGGTCTTTTGATTATGGTCTGCGCCACGGTGCTGATGGTGAAGGACACCATCTCCCTGCAGCACACCCACGACCATGCCCACACCCATACCCATCTTCATGCCCACGGGGATTTGGTTCACGCCCACCCCCACACCCATATCCACTCCCATACCCATGTCCACGGGGAGGATGAGTCAGTTCATGGTCACAGCCATGAAGATAGCCAGCTGGGGGAGCATAACCATAGCCATGAGGGAGTTGTGATGTAGGGGCTTCCCGTAAAGGAAAAGAAAAGGCTCCCTTGGGAAAGGGAGCTGGCACGGCGCAGCCGTGACTGAGGGATTTCACAGCAGGCACTTTCTGCAAAGGATGGACACATGTGGAAACCTGCCCGTCTTTTATCCCCCCGGTTTGGCTATGCCAAACCACCCCCCTTTGGCAAGGGGGGCTTTGGTCTGTGCATCCACTACCACCGCAGTAACGATACCGGGCTTTGGAGGGGCAGTAACGATTTGCAGAAAGCTATCGTGCGAAATTGACAGCGGCAGCACGCCGCCCGGAAGGGACTCGGGGCAATTTTCCGTTGGAAAATTGTGAGGTTCGGCGCTTTTGGTTGGTGCGAAACGGAGGAGCCGTTTATTGGGGCTTTCGGGTTACGGGGGCCGCCGGAAGGGACTCGGGGCAATTTTCCGTTGGAAAATTGTGAGGTTCGGCGCCGTCCAGCCGGCGCCGCCCACAGTCCACCGGACTGTGGGATTTGATTGTTCGAGTCCCTTGCGGCACATAAACCAAAAGAGCGGATACCCTTTGGGTATCCGCTCTTTTGGTACGCCGGAAGGGACTCGAACCCCCGACCTACTGATTCGTAGTCAGTCACTCTATCCAACTGAGCTACCGGCGCATGGCGCTCTTACTTAGCGCTCGAATATATTAGCACACTCCCGGGAAAAATGCAAGGGTTTTTTTGATAAATTGAAAATTATTTTTTACAAACCCCCACTTTTGCGGATTTGCACTTGTTTTTTGTCCGGGATACGGTTATAATATGGCAAGATACCAAAAAGGAGGTCATATTATGGCTGTCAAGATTGAAAAGAATACCATTATCGGAGATGTGCTGGACATTGCTCCCCACAGCGCTCCTCTGTTTTTTGCCATTGGCATGCACTGCCTGGGCTGCCCTTCTTCCCGGGGAGAGACCGTTGAGGAGGCCTGCATGGTGCACGGCATCGACTGCGAACCCTTCCTGGCTCAGCTGAACCACTTCCTGGAAGCCTACGAGGCCGACCAGAAGGAAAAGTCCGATAAGTAACCCGCTATGCCATCCCCCTTTCCGGGATGGCATTTTTTCTAAGAATTGGAGGAACTGTATGCTGCCGCCCCTTTCCCACCGCCTTGCCGCCTGCTGCCAGTTCGTCCGCCCCGGGGATCGGGTGGCGGATGTGGGCTGCGACCACGGATATCTTGGCATTTATCTGCTGCAAAAGAATATCGCCGCCTCCGTCATTGCCTCGGATGTGGCGCTCCAGCCCCTGGCCTCCGCCCGGGAAAACGCCCGCAAGTACGGCGTGGAAAAGAAAATCTCCTTCCACCTTTGCAGCGGTGTCTCCGGGATTCCCCGGGACTTTGATACCCTGGTGTGTGCAGGCATGGGAGCGGACACCATGATTGCCATTCTCTCCGCCGCCCCCTGGCTCCGGGACTCCCGGTACCGTCTGATTCTCCAGTGCCAGTCCAAGCGGCCCCAGCTGCGGCAATGGCTGTGGAAAAACGGCTTTTCCATTCTCCGGGAGACTCTGGCTCAGGACGGGAAGTTCATCTACCCCATTATGGAGGTGACTTACGCCCCCTGTCCCCCTCAGCCTCTTTGGGCCTGCTACCTCTCCCCTGCCCTGTTGGAATGCGGCAGTCCTCTGCTGCCAGAGTTTCAGAAACGGGTCATCGGCGGCATTTCCCAGACCATCGCCGGGCTGGAGGAAAGCGGTCAGGAGCCTCAGCGGCTGGAGCGCTTCCGGAAATTAAAACAGGAATTGGAGGAAAAAACCTTATGATTACCGTGGGACAGATTCTGACATTTCTCAACACCCTGGCTCCCCCTTCCATGAAAATGGACTGGGACAATGTGGGGCTTTTGTGCGGGGACAAAAATACCCCGGTCACCAAAATCTTAGTGGCGCTGGATCCTTTTTACCATGTTTGCCGGGAGGCGGAGGAAATCGGTGCCCAGCTGATTGTCACCCACCATCCCATCATCTTCCGCCCTCTTACCCACCTGACGGCGGAGGACGCCACCAGCCGGGGGATTATGCTCCTTTGCTCCAAGGGCATCAGCGCCATCAACGCCCACACCAATCTGGATCAGGCTCCCGGCGGAGTGAACGACGCCCTGGCTGCTGCCCTGGGGCTTCAGGATGTGCAGGTACTGAATCCGGCGGGATCAGATGAAACGGGCTGTCCCTGGGGCCTTTTACGGGTAGGCGCTGTGGAGAAGCAGCCTCTGGAGGATTTTCTCCGGCTGGTCAAGGAACGTCTTGGCTGCCCGGGTCTTCGGTACACCCAGGGGCAAGGTTCTGTTCACCGGGTAGCGGTAGGCGGCGGCAGCTGCGGAAGCGAGCTGCCCCTGGTGGCGGCTGCCGGATGCGATACCTTTGTCACCGCCGATGTAAAATATAACGATTTCTGGCTGGCTCTGGAGCAGGGCATCCATCTGATTGACGCCGGGCATTTCTACACGGAAAACCCCGTATGTACCGTTTTGCAGCGGGCTCTGCAGGAGAAATTCCCGGAGCTTTCCGTAGTTCTTTCCCAATCTCACAGGGATTGCACCAATTTCTTCCTGTAATTGGTTGATTTCTCGAAAGTTTTGTGTTAGAATAGTTGGGCAAATTTTAGGCTTACTGCCGTTATATAGAAGGGAAGAAATTTTTCATGTCCGGACATTCCAAATGGCATAACATCCAAAAGACCAAGGGTGCACAGGACGCCAAGCGTGCTGCCACCTTCACCAAGATTGCAAAGGAAATGATTGTGGCCGTCAAAGAGGGCGGCGGTTCCATCGATCCCGCCAACAACTCCCGTCTTGCCACCATCATCACCAAGGCCAAGGCCGCCAATATGCCCAACGACAACATCAAGCGGGTACTGGAGCGGGCTGCCGGCGCAGGCAGCGGCGAAAACTACGAATCCATCACCTACGAAGGCTACGGCCCCGGCGGTGTGGCTGTGATTGTGGAGACCATGACCGACAACCGGAACCGTACCGCCGGCAGCATGCGCCACCACTTTGACAAGTTCGGCGGCAACCTGGGCGCCACCGGCTGCGTGTCCTGGAGCTTTGACAAGAAGGGCGTGCTGGTCATCGACAACTCCGAGGGTGACTACGAGGAGGACGCCGTGATGATGGACGCCATGGACTGCGGCGCGGACGACTTTGAGGCCGAGGAGGATGTGTTCACCATCTACACCACCCCCGACGACTTCAACGCCGTAGCCGATGCCATGGCTGCCAAGAAGTACACCTTCGCCTCCGCCCAGATTGAGATGGTTCCCCAGAACTATCAGACCCTCACCGACGAGGAGCAGATCAAGAACATGGAAAAGCTCATCGACATCATGGAAGACGATGACGATGTGCAGAACGTCTGGCACAACTGGGATAACTAAAAACCACAAAAGCTCCGAAGCTTCGGCTTCGGAGCCTTTTCTTTGGGAGCATTTTGTGGTATAATGCCAGTTAAACAAAAAAGGAGGAGATTTCCATGGACAGACAGGATATTCTGCGGATTTTTGAGGAAACCGCTTATGTGCGCACTGGAGGAAGCCCGGAAGAGCTGCGGGCGGCGGAGTATATCGCCCGGGAGTGTAAACGGTTTGGCGGCGAGGCGGTGATTGAGCCTTTCCCTGTGGACATGGCTACGATAGAAGAAGCGGTGTTCCTGGCAGATGGGCAGGAGATTCCCTGCAAGGGGTATCTGTGCGCCGGCTCTTCCCAGGTGGAAGCACCCCTTTATTACCTCCGGGACACCACCCCCCAGAGCCTTTCCGGCTGCCGGGGAAAGATTGTGCTGGTGGACGGCTACCTGGGGTACTGGCTGTATCAGGACATTCTGGAAAACGGGGCTGTGGGCTTTGTGACCTATGACGGCAACGCCAACTATGAAGATCATGACATTGACCAGCGGGAACTGCGAAGCTATGTTTCCAAGGGGAATCTTCTTCCCGGTGTGAATATCAACGCCAAGGATGCCATTTTGCTGGTAAAGAACCGGGCGAAAATGGGAAAAATCCAGCTGAAGCAGACCCAGACCCAGGAAAATTCCCACAATGTGATTCTGGATTTGCCGGGCGAGATACCGGAGTATATCGTCCTGACCGCTCACTATGACTCCACTTCCCTTTCTCAAGGTGCTTATGACAATATGTCCGGTTCCATCGGGCTGCTTTCCATGGCGGAGACTTTCTCCAAAAAGCCTCACCGGTACGGCCTGCGGTTCGTCTTCTGTGGCAGCGAGGAGCGGGGATTGCTTGGCTCCAAAGCCTACTGCCAGAGCCATGAGGAAGAACTTGACAAGATTGTGCTGAATGTGAATCTGGACATGATTGGCTGTATTATGGGTCGGTTCATCGCCTGCTGCACCAGTGAGGAAAAGCTGGTGCACTACATCTCCTACTTTGCCGCAGAGCAGGGCTTTGGCTGCAAGGCACGGCAGGATGTATACTCCAGCGACTCCACCCCCTTTGCAGACAAGGGCATCCCGGCTGTGTCCTTTGCCCGGATTGCCCCCCAGAACACCGCCACCATCCACAACAGCTATGACACCATGGCGGTGATGGACGCCGAGCAGATGGAGGAGGACATCGCCTTTATCTGCGCTTTCCTGGAGCGGATGGCAGGCGCCCACACCTGCCCGGTGGCCCGGGAAATGCCGGAAAACATGAAAACCAAGCTGGACGAGTACCTCACCCGGAAGCGTCCCCAGGCATAAAATATCGGCTCTCCGATTATTTTCGGAGAGCCGCATTTTTGATTTTGGGGAGCCAGTAGCCCTTGCCGTAGGCAATCCCCTCCGCCAGCAGGCTCAGGGGGATGGCAGCGAAGAAGTCCACCGCCGAGTGCTGCTTGATGAACATGGTGGAAAGAGCTGCCAGGACACAGGCAATCACCACAAGCCCCTTCCCCCATCCAGGCACCCCTTTCTCCTTCAGCCAGGCGGAGGCGATTCCGAAGGAAAAGGCCACATGAAGGGAGGGACAGACGCCGGTATTGGTGTCCGCGCTGTACAGAAGTCCCACCAGCCGGGTGAGCACATTATCCCGGGGGAAGGTCTCCGGCCGCAGCTCCTGGCAGGAGGGAAAGGCCACATAGACAACCACCGCCACCAGCTGGCAGACGATGAAAAAGATTTGCAGCCGCCGGAAGCTCTCTACCCGGTACAAAAGAAAGTACCCCAAAGAGCCGGCGATGAGCAGGAACCACCCCACATAGGCAAGGACAAAAATCTCCTGAAAGGGAATCCAATCATCCAGGAACATATGCATGGGGGTACACCGCTCCGGCGGCACCAGCAGCTCCGAGAGAAAAAACAGCCCCAGGCAGGCAAACCAGGCCAGCAGCAGCTTCAAATGGGAAAACTGGGGGGTATTGAGCTTTCTCAGGCGAAATTCCAGGTAGTTGACTTCCGGTTTCTTCATAACCATGCTCCTTGCCTTATTCTCGGGAAGAATATAGCACGAATTTATGAACTTTCCATGAAGAAAGGCACCGACTTTTGCCGGCGCCTTTCTTTGGGTAGGAGGTAAAAGAATTTACGCAGGAAACAATACCAAGGATTCCCGGGTGGTGTCCAGGCTGCGCTTTGCCAGCTGGTCCACATCCTCCAGAGCATCCATGGCCATCTCCATGTAGGCCATGTTATTGACGCCCACCACCGTCCGACGGCTCTCCGGTTCCGCCGCAGTCCGGAGGGCACAGACCTGGAAGGGGGTTGCGCCGGGCAAATCCACGCAGAAGAGAATCTGCTTTCCTGCCAGGGTTTCCAGCAGGGCATCCAGCTTTGCCTCCAGGTCCTCCCGGGACATATCCGGGGTAAAATCCACGAAGTGCATATTCTCCGGGACACCCACCACCATTTCCAGGTTGGTGCGGATGCCCTGGGGGTAAGTGCCGTGGCCAACAACTACAATCTCAACCATAGGCAATCACACATACACGCCGCACAGGTAGCCGATACCGGTGAGGACGCCGGCCATCACCAGAATCAGACCCATGAGCTTCATGGGGGACCAGCGCTTCTTGGCGTACAGATGATACACGCCCAAAGTCAGGCCCAAAGGCAGAATCTTGGGGAAAATGCTGTTGAGCATATTGTCCGCATTGAACAGCACCTGGTTTTCCAGCACCGTGCCGGTGGTGGCATCGTACACGTCCTTGGTAATCTGGATGGGCAGGGACACGGACACGAAGGAAGCGGTGAGGGCACCCACCACAATCAGGCCCATGACCGTCATGGTGTTGGTGAGCTTATCCAGCTGACCGGTGGCCATGATGTTCTGCATTCCTTCCAGACCGGAACGGTAGCCGAACTTGAACAGGAAGTAGCTCAGGCAGCAGGTGAGGATGGGGTAAGCAACCAGGTACAAAGCAGCGCCCAGCCAGGAGGTGGCGGTGCTGGCCTGAGAGATGGACAGGCAGATGGTCAGAAGAATGGGGATGATGGTGGCAACCCACAAAGAGTCACCGATGGCGGAGGTGGGTCCAATGAGGGCAGTCTTGACGGAGCTGATAATCTCCGGGCTGCACTTGCCGTTGGCGTTGGCTTCCTCCATGCCGCAGACGATACCGTTGACAATGGAGCCTACCTGGGACTCGGTGTTGAACAAGGTGGTGTGGCGCTTCAAAGCCTCCGCCTTCTCCTCCTTGGTGTCGTACAGCTCCTCAATCACCGGAGCCATGGACTGACCGAAGGCCATACCCAGCATACTCTCTGCCTGCTGGGAGCAGCCGTTAAAGAAGAACCAGTTCCAGAAGGATTTCTTTAATGTTTTTTCACTAATTTTCTTTTCCATGTTTATGCCTCCACTTTCACTCTGTCATAGGCAACGAAGTACAGCGCGGCAGTAATCACAGCCACCACAGCCACAGCCATGGTACTCAGGCCGAAGTAGGTCACCAGGATGAAGCCTGCCAGGAAGATGACAATGTGGTACTTCTTCTTCAGCAGGAAGGAAAGGATAATGCCCATTCCCAAGGAAGCCATCATGCCGCCGAAAACGCTCAGGAGGGTGGTAATCCAGCCGGGAATCAAGGTGGCAAAGTCTGCCTGACCGGAAGCTACGGTCATGGAGGTGAGGATGATGACGGCGGGGATGAACCGGCAGGCAAAGCCGATGGCCTGACCGCCAATCACGTTGGGGATATACATTTTCTTGGTCTCACCGGCCTCGGCGTACTTGTTGGCAAGACGGTTCAGAGGCAGGTTCAGGGCGTAGGACACATTCCACATCAGCTGACCCACCAGGCCGCCGATACCGGCAAATACCACCGCAAGACCAATGAGCTCCGTGGTGCCCATGCCCTGTCCGAAGGCCAGAGCGCCGGCGGTGCCGATGTAGGTGGCGTAGCTAAGATCCCAGGCAACAGCGCCGCCGGGGGTCACATTGCCCATGTACATGATTTGCAGAGGGATACCCACCACCATGGCGGTACCCACGTCTCCCATGATAAGGCCCACGATAAAGGCTGCAACCAGAGGACGGCCCAGGCCGTACCAGCCGATGGTGTTGCCCACAATGGAACCGATGGAGCCCAGATAAATAAACAATGCGATTAAGATAATTTGCAGCACATTCATGATTTCTCTCTCCTGTTCTTTGTTGTTACAGAGTTTCCTTGAAGGCCGACCAGGTGAGCTTGGTGCCATTGGGCAGCTGGTGGAACACAATGTCCACGCCCTCTGCTGCCAGAGAATCCAGCAATGCCACATCCTGGTCACTGAGATAGAAGATGCCGGTGGCGCCGCTGACCTTGTGTACCGTGTCGCTCCGCTTTGCCATATTGCCCAGAATCAGCTGGCGGCAGCCCGGAATGTGCTCCCGGATTCGCTCCAGAACCTGGGGCAGCTTCACAATCACCAGACGGTTGCTGTCGCTGCCGGCTTTTAAGAGGGCGTTGGCCTCGTCAGCCGTCACGATACTGGTCTTATAGTTTTTGGGGACGCCCATGGTCATAATGGACTTTAACATCGGGTTGCTGGCGCTGGCATCGTCGATGGCGATAATCTCCTGGATGCCAAGAGTGGGGCACCAGGCCACAATGGTCTGTCCGTGAATCAGGCGGTCATCCACCCGTACATATACATTACCCATGTGTTTTCCTCCTTTCTTTCATGATGGGAAAGCTCGGCTTACCACAGGGAAGGCTCGATGAGGCTGGCGTACATATAGTTCACGGTGAACCCATTGCTGCCGCACTCAATGCTGCGAACCTTGCCGTTGGTGGTGTAGTAGGGAATATAGGGGAAATCGTTGATTTCGCCGTTGAATACCTGATAGACCTTCAAACCCCGGAACCACTGCTCCTGTTCCTCCGGGGTGAGGACGAAGTAGGCCTGGGGAATGAAGCCCACCAGATCCTCGAAAGTCTCGCCGTAAAGCAGGCGGATGGGATTGCCCTTCCGGCGGAGATTCTTCACCGCCGTGGTCACCGCATCGTAGGTGTTGATGTGCCGGGGGTGCATGGAGCCCCGCCAATGGGTGATGACCAGCTCCACCTTTTCCTTTTCAAAGTAGTCCTCCAGCCGGGCAGCAAACGCCTGGGTGGAAGGCATATTGCTGGATACATAGCCCAGCCAGATGGTGTCGCCCCCCAGCTCCTGAGCCGCCTTTTTGTTCTGCTCCAGCAGGGACTTAAGGTAGGCAGCCTTGGCTTCCTCCGTGGCGTTGGGGTCTTCCAGCCGCCCCTGGGTCACATGGATGTAGGTGCAGTGGGCACCCTCCTTGGCATATTTCAGCATCAGAGGACCGCCCATCAGCTCTGCATCCAGGGAATGGGCACCGATGCTTACAATTCGTTTCAAAGTTCCCATAGGTCTTTCCTCTCAATCTGCAAAGAATTTTTTATAGGAGGTAAAGCTGCGGAACACGTGCAGCCCCTTCCGCTCATAGTAGCGCCGTCCCGGGTCGTCGGTGGTGACGAAGAACATATGGTAGATGCCCCTTCTTGCCATCTCCTGCTGGGCAAAGTCCAGGAGGATACTCCCCAAGCCCTCGTTTCGCATATTCTTATCGATGCCGATGGGACCGAACCGGGAGGGGTTGCCGTCAATCATCCGCATGGAAAAGCCGCAGATTTTTCCTTCCGGGCTGAGCACCAGCAGAATCAAATCCTCTGCGGTGCCGTTCTGCATGGCAATCAGGGCGTTGCGCTTCCAGCCGCCGCCGAAGTTGTCCCGGTTGAATTCCAGCAGTTCCAGGGCATAGTCGTAAGTGAAGTTCACAAACCGGTAGCCCTTGGCCTCCGCCGCTGCCTTTTTGGCCAACCCTTCCGGACTGATCTGGAAGCCGTGGAGATCCTTGCACATGGAATAGTCGGTGCTGCCGGCCCGGTAGCCCAGCTTCTCAAAGAAAGGCGCTGCCGCCGGGTAATTTTCCTTGTCAATGCCCGGGAAGAAATATCCGGGGCTGTAAGCAAAGAGGGTGATGTTCTTCGCGCCCCGGGAGCGCATATCCGCCTCGCTGCGCTGAACCAGCTTGGTTCCGATTCCCTGCCGGCGGTAGGCCTCCGCCACAAAGATTGCCACAATCCAGCCTCTGTCCGGCTCCACACCCCGCTCCAGGTAAGGGAACTTCCGGCGCATACCCAGGCAGAAGCCTACCACCTGTTCCCCCTCCAGCGCCACATAGCACAAAGCCGGGTCAAAGTTCTCGTCAAACAGAGCCTGCCGACGGAATTTTCCCACGGTGATGGTGTCATAGGTCAGGCACTGATTCCAAAGGGCCACCACCTGGGCTTCATAGGCCTGGCTGTAGTTTACAATTTCCATGGTTATCCACTCCTTATTCCCGAATTGCCTCCCGGACATGGCCTTTTGCCTGGTCCAGGCGCTTCCGGGCGGTTTCTGCATCACAGTTTGCCAAAATCATCACGATGGCCTTCTTGCAGGAACCTCCCGCCTCCTGTATCATCTTCTTGGCTGTCTCCCGGTTAACCCCGGTAGCTTCCATCACAATGTTCTGGGCTCTTGTCACCAGCTTCTCATTGGTCTGCACCACATCCACCATCAGGTTCTGGTAGGCCTTTCCGCAGCCTACCATGGTGGCGGTGGAAATCATGTTGAGAATCAGCTTCTGACAGGTGCCGGCTTTCAGCCGGGTGGAACCGGTGAGCACCTCCGGCCCCGGCACCACCTCAATGGCCAGCTGGGCATATTTCCCGATGACCGACCCGGGATTACAGGAGATGGCTACCGTGTGGCACCCTACCTCCGTGGCATATTCCAGGCCCCCCAGAACATAGGGGGTACGGCCGGAGGCGGCAATGCCAATCACCAGATCCTCCTTGGCCAGGTGGATTTTCTGCAAATCCAGACGCCCCAGGTTCGGATCGTCCTCCGCTCCTTCCACAGCCCTGACAAAGGCCTTCTCGCCCCCGGCAATCAGGCCCACCACCAAGGAGGGGTCTACCCCGAAAGTTGGGGGACATTCCACCGCATCCAGCACCCCCAGACGGCCGCTGGTTCCGGCCCCCATATAGATGATTCGTCCCCCGGATTGTATGGAGGCAATCCCCCAGGCGACACATTGGGCGACATGGGGTAACTCAGGCTGAATGACCTGGGCTATCCGGGCATCCTCCTGATTCATCGCAGTCACAATCTCCAGCGGAGTCATGGTATCCAGCAGCATGGTGTTGGGATTCCGAGTCTCCGTGGACATATTCGCCAGATTCAAACTCATAATCTTGCTCCTCTGCAACACGCTATTCTTTTGTTTTTTCTTGTACCCCCGGGAGGTACATTTGTACTTGATTTCTTCTGATGAGCCTATTATAATCAAGTAGACACAATGTGTCAATAAAATAACACTTTCATGTAACTTTGTTTCACAACCTGGATTTCCTTCATACCTTTTGGCCGTTTTGTTGAAACCATCCGGAAAATTCCAAAAAGAATATGGTGTTTTTATACAACGCCATTCTCTGCTTTTTGTTCATTCTGTGCACACTTTGAAAGGAGGCAACCACCATGACCAGTGCGCTTCTGAAACTCCGGGAAGCGTCCGACAACCTCAGCCCCACGGAACGGGCTGTTGCGGAGCAGATACTCCGCTCTCCCGAGCTGGTAACCCAGCTAAGTATTCACGAATTGGCAAAGAGGACCTTTTCCTCCTCCGCCACCATCGTCCGGCTGTGCAGCCACATTGGCTATTCCGGCTACCGTGCCTTCCGTCAGGCTGTTTCCCAGGAGCTGGCTGTCCGCTCCCAGCTCCACAAGTCCCAGGAAAAGCAAATTGAGCCCATGGACACCGTGGAGCAGATTATGGAGAAGATCACCTACCGGAACATTCTGTCCCTGGAGCAGACCCGGGCGCTGCTGGACCCGGAAATTCTCCAGAAATGTGTGGAGCTGATTCAGAACGCCCGGGTCATCTATCTGTTCGGCATCGGTGCCTCCTTCTGCGCCGCCAAGGACCTGTATCTGAAACTGCTGCGGATTGACAAAATCACCATCCTCAACGAAGACTGGCATTCCCAGCTGATTCAGGCCCGGAACGCTACACCCCAGGACGTGGGAATCGTCTTTTCCTATTCCGGCGCTACCGTGGAGATGATTGAGTGCCTCAAGGCCATGAAGGAAAACGGCGTCCCCACCATTGCCATGACCCGGTTCGTCAAGTCCCCTATCTCCACCCTGGCAGACCACAAGCTCTACATTGCCGCCAACGAAGCCCTGTTTCGCACCGGCGCCATGGCTTCCCGGATTTCCCAGCTGAACACGGTGGATATTCTCTACACCTGTCTTGCCAACCAGGAATACGAGCACGCCCTGAATCAGATGTCCCGTACCTACATCCCCAAGCCCGACGACCAATGAAAAACGCCCTCCGGAGTTTTCCGGAGGGCAAAATTTAACGAAAATCGCAGTCTGAGTCGTGGTCATTCACCACACCCACCGCCTGCAAGTAGGAGTAGACAATGGTCGTGCCTACGAAGGTCATGCCCCGGGCTTTCAAATCCCGGGAAATCCGGTCGGACAGCTCCGAATGGGTGGGCACCACCCCGGTGGTATTCACCAGGGTTTTCCCCTGGGTAAAGCCCCACAGATACCGGTCAAAGCTGCCGAATTCTTTTTGTATGTCCAGAAACACCCGGGCATTCTGGATGGCTGCCAGAATTTTTCTACGGTTGCGGACAATCCCGGGATTTGCCATGAGGGATTCCACCTTTTCCGCAGAATAGGCCGCCACCACCGCCGGGTCAAAGCCATCAAAGGCCGCTTCAAAGGCCTCCTGTTTGTTGAGAATGGTCAGCCAGGAAAGTCCCGCCTGGAAACTCTCCAGAATCAGCATTTCAAAAAGCTGCCGGTCGTCGTGCTCCGGCTTTCCCCACCGGTGGTCGTGGTAGGCGATGTATCGCTCTGAGCGCAGGTCCACCCAACTGCATCGCTTCATCCGTTCTCCCCCATGCCCAGATAGGTCCGCAGGGCAGGCAGCTGAGCCTGGGCATCCCGGTATCCCAGCTGGTACAGGCTCAGAAGCTTCCCCAAATCCTTTTCCAGCATTTTCACCGTGGGGGTCTGGGAGGGGTGGATGACGAAAATCCGCCCCTGGGATTGGAGGCTGTCCATGGTATCACACTGGCGGTTGTAGGATTCATCTGTTTCTGCCAGCACCTGGGCAAATTCCGGATAGTTCCAGTAAAACCGTTTTGCCACATGGGCGGTCTTGGGGTTGGGTTTGTCCCGGTATTCCCTGGTTCTGGTACGCACCACCAGGATTTTTTCATAGCCCTCATCCAGCGCCCACCGGAAGGGAACCCGGTTGGCACAGCCTCCGTCCAGGCAGGGGATGCCCTCCACCTCCACCGGGCGGGACACATAGGGAATGGAGGCTGAGGCCTGCACCGCCTTCATCAGCTCCCGGCATTTCCCCTTCTCAAAGTACTCCGCCTTTCCTGTAAGGCAGCTGGTAGCCACCGCCACAAAACGCCGGTCCTCCCGGTAAAACACCTGGGCATTCAAAGGGTCAAACCGATTGTATTCGTCCAGCACAAAGTCAAACCCGATGATGCCGTGGTTGGCACGGTAGGCCTGCACCCCCACATACCGGGAGTCCCACCGGTACTGCAAGTTGAACCGGGCGGAACGCCCGATTTGACCTGCTGCATAGTTCAGGCCGTTCAGAGCCCCGGCAGATACGCCAATGGTACAGGAAAAGTTGATACCCGCCTCCATCAGGCAATCCAGCACCCCGGAGGTATACATTCCCCGAAAGCCGCCGCCCTCCAGCACGATACAGCCGGAAATCATAGTATCGGGAGCCTGCTTTCTGGGGATTTTTTCCACTTCTGAAAATACTGTCATAGTCATCCTGCTTTCTGCCTGCCCTGTGACAAAGGGCAGCGCTTATCCCTCTATTATTTCAGGAAAAAACCATTTGTCAATAGGAAACTCCGGATTTCTTTTGGACGCTCCATCCCTCGGGGCAGTCTCCCCCCGGGAAAATTCATAAAATTTCGGCACTTTTTCTGGTATATTCCTTTCTCTTTTTCCCGGAAATGCTTGACGCATTTCCGGTTATCGGGTATAATTTTCATGGAAATACTTGGAATTGTGCAACAAAATCCCAGGATTTTATTGCACAACCTTCACAACCGGAAAGGGGATGAGCCTATCGTTCGGACAGGCCTTGGAAAATCCCATGTAAAAAGAAACAATCAGCTGCAAATTCTCTTACAGCTCCGGGACAATGGACCCATGTCCCGGGTGGATCTGGCCAGACGGCTGAATCTGACAAAAGCGGCCATCTCCCTTTTGGTGGGGGATTTGCTGGAACGGGGCTACCTGACGGAGCTGGGGCAGTGCATTGAAGAAGAGGTAAAGCCCGGAAAGCGGAAAATCGCCCTGGATATTAACGCCGATTACGGCTGCACCATCGGCTGTGTCATTGACATGGCCTATATTCATGCCGGTGCTGCCAACATCAAAGGCGATGTGGTGTATCAGCAGCCCTCCATGCCCATGCGCTGCACCACCAAAAAGGAGATTTTCTCCAAGCTGCTGGAGGCCATTCTGGAAACCGCAGAGGCCCTTCCCCAAAAGCATATTCTGGGCGTGGGTATCGGCGTCAATGATGACCTTTCCGTAATTCTGGGAAAAAACCACAGCTGGAAGTGGGAACTGGAAAACTTTCTTGCCCAGCATTGTCCCTATCCCGTGATTATCGAAAGCAGCACCCGGGCCCTGGCCATGGCCCAATTTGACTACAAGAAAGATGCCTACTGGGAAAATCTTTTGTTTGTGGAGGTCTCCGATGCCCTGAACATGGCCTTCCTTATGGATGGGGAACCCTACCTGGGCTCTCACAGCCGGGCCGGTGACCTGAAACACTGCGTGGTGGACCCGGCTGGTCCCCTATGCTCCTGCGGACGCAGAGGCTGTGCCAATGCCCTGGTCTCCGTCCGCTATGTGCTGAACAATATCCGCACCATTCTCAGCCGGGAAAAGTTCCCGGTGCTCTACGACCTGGTCAACGGAGACCCGAAACAGCTCAACTACGATGCGCTGGTACTGGCTGCCCATCTGGGAGATCCCGGTGCCACAGAAATCTTTACCAAAGCGGATAATCTTTTCTTTGACTGCTGTGTGAACCTCATTTACATCTTTGATCCGGATGTATGCTATATTCACGGTCTGAGTATCTTTGCCCAGGAGTCTATCGACGAGTATAACCACAAGCTGGCAAAGCTTCTGGGAAAACAGAGCTGCACCGTTTTCAAACTCAGCGGATACGGTCAGCAGCAATCCTTCCTGGGAGGTTGCGCCATCGCCGGCCGTAAATTTTTCTATCAGGCCGTCAGTCAGCTTCCGGAGGAAAACGACTGACCTGCATCCGCAAAAACACGGTGGAAGTCCCAAGGGACCTTCACCGTGTTTTTTATTTTGCTGCGAATTTTTCCAGGATTCTCATTTTCTTTTCAATGTAATACTGGTAATTATACAAAGACACCGTAGGCGGCACCTTATGATCCACGCTGGGGATGTAGCCCCCCTTCTCGATCACCGGGCACAGGGCTTCCAACTCCGCATCAATGGCTTTGGGTCCTTTCTCCAGGGCAAATTTATTGACACCGCCAATGAGGGCAAACTTGGGGAATTTCTCCCGGAGAAGCTGGGGAGTGGAGCCGGCAATGACCTCCAGGGGGTAATGGCCGTCGATGCCCAAATCAATCATCCAGGGAATAATATCCACCGTGCAGCCGTCGGAATCCAGCAGAATCTTCTGGATGTTCCGGCTGCGGAGGAAGGACACCAGCTCCACATAATAGGGCCGCATGAATCTGTCGAAAATCTCCTTGGAAATCATGGAGCCGTTTTTATACGCCATGTCCTCCACAATGCAGGCATATTCCTAAGGCGTGGGGGTCAGCACCATGTCCACATACTGCTTGATAAATTCCAGGTGCTGGGCGTTGATTCCCTGAACCAGCTCCGGCTCATCATAATAGGCATAGCAAAGATTCTCAATGCCAATCAGCTCCCGGGGATACTCCAAAAAGCCGTCCAGCCAGACGCCCGCCGGCTCTCCCTGGCTGCGGAGCAGCTTGATTTTCTCATCAAAGCCCGCAGGCACCCGGCCCTGGTCGCTTCCGTTCATCCGGGGGACGATCTTCTTTTCAAAGTCCTCCAGAGTTTCGATGGGGTATTTGAGGGTCTGGGAGATGGAGCCGGTTTTCTTATGCTCCCGGATGAGGCCGATTTCGCCGCCGTAGAGGATGGTCTCCTCGTCCTCCTCCAGGACTACCCTTTCCAGTGGAGGATAGGGGCCCCATTCGATGCCCTCCATCTCAGCCGGGCCCCAATGGTTCACCATGTTCAGCTCAAAGCCCCGGTCGCCCTTGAAGAAGCTCTCAATTTCCTCATAGGTCTTCAAATGTGTGGGCAGCCCCTCCTGATACCACCGGGTAATGGTCTCCGGCCAGTAGCCGAAATCGAACACAGGAATCCTGTCCGGCTGTTCAAAAGACAGCACCTTCAAAAATCTCTCTGCTGGGGTCATGAAAAAAACCTCACTTTCTAATTTACAAGCTGTAAGCAGACAATGCTTTTCTTCCCCGCCGGGTTTTCATCTCCGCAAGCACCGCCGCCAGGATGGTCAGCACATAAGGCAGGCACTGGATAAACTCCGCCGGAATCGCCACATTGCCCTGAAGGGTGATTTGCAGCGCATCCACCAGTCCGAAGAAAACCGCCGCCAGGGTGACCCCGATGGGGTTATATCTGCCGAACAGGATGGTGGCAATGGCAATGTAGCCTCTGCCGGACACCATGCCCCGCACAAACATATTCATGTTGCCGATGGACAAAAACGCCCCCGCCAGGCCGCAGCAAAAGCCGCCAATGAGAATGCTGGCATACCGGACCCGGCCTACATCGATACCCAGGGTCTCAGCCGCCTGGTCATTCTGACCGGCTGCCAGCACCCGGATGCCAAAGGGGAATTTGTAAAGCAGCCAATAGGCGGCAATCACCACCACCGGCACCATCAGGGTAATGACTGACAGATTGGTGAAAATCTGCCCCACCACAGGAATCTGACACAAAAGGGGGATATCCACCTTGGGTAATGTGGCTACTGCCGGGGAGTTTCCCTTGTTGCCGAATACGGCGCCCAGGACATAAACCGTCAGGTTGGTGGCGAAAATATTGATAGCCAAACCGCTGACCACATGGTCAATCTTTACGGTCACGCACAGATAGGCATGAATCAGCGCCGAAAGCAAGCCAATCAGAACGCCGCAAATGAGACCCATCCAAGCGTTTCCAAAATAGTAGCTTCCCATGGCTGCACCGAAGGCGCCCAGAAGCATGGAGCCTTCCAAACCGATGTTGGTAACGCCGGACCGCTCTCCGAAAATACCGCCCACACCTGCCAGGGCCAGGGGCGTGGCACCCACCAGCATACGGCTGAGGATGGAAACGATAATACCGCTCATTTTACGCCCTCCCCTCTTTTTCCAATCCGAAACAGGCGGCCAAAGCCACGGCGGACGCTGTTGATAATCCGGGAATCCGCCACCACCAGAATAAACATCACCGCAATCAGCACATACACCCACTCAATGGAAATGTCGGTATACATATTGATATTCACGCCGCCGTAGTGGAGAAGTCCCATAAACAGACCCACAATCACCGCTCCCACAGGATTGTTCCGGGCGATGACCGCCACAATCATGCCGTCGTAGCCATAGCCTGGGGAGAAATTCAGCTCCATATAGCCGTAAGCGCCCATGACACGCTCCGCTCCCGCCAGGCCGCCCAGCATACCGGAGATGCAGATGGCCGCCATCAGCACCTTCTTGGCGGAGATTCCGGCAAACCGTGCAGCGGTCATATTCTTGCCCACCGCATCGATACGCCAGCCCAGGCTGGTGCGGTAAATCAGGAAAATCAGCACCACCGCCGCCAGAAGGCTGAGGAACAATCCCACATTTACCTGATCCGGCGGTGCCAGCTGGGGCAGCAGGGCATTTTCCGGGAAGGGGTTGGTGCGGGGGTTGATTCCGTCCTCCTTCATGAAATTCAGCAGAAGGAAGGACACCATAGCCGAGGCCACATAGTTGAGCATAATGGTGGACAGCACCTCATGGACATGGAAGCGGATTTTCAGCCAGCCTGCCAGAGCTGCCCAGGCACCTGCCACTGCCATGGCTGCCGCCAGACAGCAAAGCACTTTCAAAATCGGCGTGGAGATAGGCACATACAGCGCCACCGCCGCCGCTGCCAGTCCGCCCAGATAAATCTGCCCTTCAATACCCACATTGAACAGGCTGCACCGGAAGGCCACCGTGGCTGCCAGGCCGCAGAAAATCAGGGGTGTGGCTTTTCCCAGCACCTTGAGAATGCCGGACATACTGGTCAGGGGGTCAATCAGCAGATAGTAGTAAACCTCCAGAGGTTTTTCCCCCTGTGCCAGAATCAGAATGCTGCCCAGCACCATGGAAATAAAGATGTTTACAACAATCATGCCGATTTCTCTGGCAAAGGAACTGCCCTTGTCTGCCAGCGTGGGGACAAGTTTTTTGTCTTTCATGGGCCCACCTCTTTCTTCACGCCGCCCAGCATCAGGGCTCCGATTTCCTGCAGGTCAATATCCCGGTTTTCCAAAACACCCATCAGCTGTCCCTGATACAAAACGCCGATACGGTCTGACAGCCGGACAATCTCCGACAGCTCCGTGGAAATGAGGATGATGCACTTCCCCGCTGCCTTGTACTCCTCCAGCTTTTCATAGACAAAGCGGATCGCTCCAATATCCAGTCCACGGGTGGGATTCACCGCCAGAATCACCTGGGGGTCCGTCAGGGCGCACTCCCGGGCGATAATCACCTTCTGCTGATTGCCGCCGGACAAATCCCTTATGGGCTCCTCTGTGCTTCCATAGCGCACATCAAAATCCTGCAAAAGCTGGGCCACCCGGGTACGTATTTTCTCCACAGAGAACAAAGGTCCCAGCCAGCGGAACTGGGGCAGGTTTTCATTGCCCAGCACCGCATTGTGGGTGATGGAGCTGTCCATCACCAGACCCTCATGCTGCCGGTCCGGGGGAATACAGGCCACACCCATTTTTCGGATTTTGTCCGTATTCAGGTGGGTGGTATCCCTTCCCAGCACCATGATGTTTCCTGCTTCCACCTTTTGCAGACCCAGAATGCTCTCCACCAGCTCCTGCTGTCCGTTGCCGTCCACACCGGCAATGCCCAGCACTTCGCCCTCATAAGCCTCCACAGAGATTCCCTGGAGCGCACAGCCAAATTCCGTTTTTCCTGTGGTGACATTCTGAAGCCGGATTGCCGGGTTCCCCCGTTCCACCGGAAGGGGTTTTCCATCAATGTTAATCTCCCGGCCCACCATCATCTCCACCAGGCGCTCCTTCGTTGCCTCCTGTCGGGTAACGGTGCCCATATACCGGCCCTGCCGCAGCACAGAAATTTCATCGGACACATCCAGCACCTCATCCAGCTTGTGGCTGATGAAGAGGATGGTCTTTCCCGCTTTTTTCAATGCCCGCATACTGTCCAACAGCTGCTGAATCTCCCCGGGCGTCAAAACCGCCGTGGGCTCGTCCAGAATTATGTACTTGGCTTTGCGGTAAAGCACCTTGAGAATTTCCACCCGCTGCTGCTCCCCAACGGTCAGATTGCCTACCAGTTCCTCCATGTTCAAGGTGGTGCCGTAGGCCTCACAGGCCGCCTGGATTTCCCGGATTGCCTGGGCCTTATGGATGGTCCCGGATTTTTTCCGGGGCTCTACCCCCAATATAATATTTTGCCATACCTTCAAAATGGGAATCAGCATGAAATGCTGGTATACCATACCGATTCCCAGGCGGGTAGCTTCCCGTGTTCCCCGGAATCTGACCTCCTGGCCGTCAATGGAAATGGTTCCCTTGGTGGGCTGGAGTACACCGCTTAAAATACTCATCAACGTGGACTTTCCTGCGCCGTTTTCCCCGACGATTGCATGAATCGTCCCCTCCTGAATGTGAATGCTCACATCCTCCAGAGCCAGCTTCCCGGAAAAGTCCTTGGTGATGCCATTCATCCGGATGCCATCGGTTCTGACGCCCATTTTTTCACCTCCAAGTATTGCTCACATTAGCTTTCCAGCACATCCGTTACCGTAATCTCACCGCTGATGATCTTCTCCCGGATCTCCTTCAGCTGGGTAATTTCCTCTTCCGTAAAGTGCCGGCTGTAGACAATGCCCACGCCTTCGTTGGACAGGTCTGCCACAAAGTGACCGGACACCTCCTCGCCCTTGACGGCCTTCTGGATGGCTTCGTATACGGCCACCTCGCCCCGGGTCAGCATACTGGTCAGCACCGTATCCGGAGCCACCTCTTCCTGGTCCACATTCACGCCAATGGCCCAGACACCGGCTTCCTTACAGCCGTCAATCACGCCCAGACCTGCGCCGCCGGCAATCTGGTAAACCACATCCGCACCATTGTTCACCATATCCAGGGTAATGGACTTGGCGGTGGTGGTATCGGACCAGGCCTCCCAGGTGGTGCCGATATACTTGGTAATCACCTGAATGTCGGGGTTAATGGACTTGGCACCTTCCTCAAAACCTACAATAAATCTGCTGATGGTGGGAAGATCCTGTCCGCCCACACAGCCCAGAATGCCCGTTTCGCTCTTCATAGCCGCCGCAGCACCTGCCAGGTAGGAACCCAGGTGGGTCAGGTACTCCACGCACATGATGTTCTCCCCTTGCAGGAAGGAGTCGATGGTTACAAAGGATACCTCCGGTGCAGAAGGCGCCAGTTCCTCAATAATGGTGTCATAATCCGGAACAGCGGCGATGATCATGTCATACTTCTGGTCAATGAGGTTCTGCATGTAATCCATCACCTGGGTGGTGTCCTTGGGCTCCAGCACCTTGTACTCGATGCCAAAGTCTGCAGCGGCGTTCTGGCAGCCCAGCAGGGCCTGGTCGTTCATGGACTTGTCTCCCAGACCGGTCAGACCGGTAATCAGACCTACCTTCAGCTGACTTCCGCCCTGGGTGCTTCCCTCTTCGGATTTGGGTTTGCAGCCTGTGAGTATCATGCCTACAATCATCACAGCCACCAACATCAACGGGAAAACCTGTTCTTCTTCATAACTTCCATCTCCTTATTTTTATTTCATACCAGAGTTTTTGCCTCTGAAGTATGTTCTTTTCGGGTGTTTTTGCGGGGAAGAAAAATTTTCCTGAAAATCGTCTTATATTAGTTAGATGATTGTACTATAATTAGTAAAAAAATATAACCTCTGTAAGCATTATAAATCGCCGAATTTCTTTTGTCAATAATAACCTAAAAAAATTTTTCAGGAGGTTTTATTATGTCAATTTTGTCCCGCGACCGTGTAAGCACCGCTCTAGCCCACCGGCAGCCGGATTGGGTCCCCCTGGATTTTTGGGCCGTCCCCGAGGTGTGGGAAAAGCTCTTCGCCCATTTTTCCACCCGGGACGAGGAAACGGTGCTCAGCCAGCTGGGGGTGGACATCCGGCAGGTGCAGCCGGAGTATATAGGGCCACCCCTTCGCACCCTCCCCGACGGCACCTTCTACGATCCCATGGGCTGCCACCGCCGTCTGGTAAAGAACGACCTGTGCACCTTACGACGAGTACGCCTCCTATCCCCTGGCGGAGGCAGAAACTATCGAGGATCTGGAAAACTACCCCTACTGGCCCAATCCCCAGGATTATGATTACGCCAGCCTTCCCCAAAGAATCGGCAAACTGAATGACACCCACTACATCAAACTGGAAACCGGCGGAATCTTTGAGTTTGCCTGGGCTCTGCGGGGCATGGAAAACTTCATGATGGATATGATTTTGCAGCCGGAAATCCCCAGCTACATCATGCAAAAGCTTACGGATTTTTACATTGCCTATGTGGACAATGTGATGCAGGCCGCAGGGGAATACTACGACATGGTGTATACCTACGACGATATTGCCGGTCAGCACGGACTTCTCCTCTCCCGCAGCACCTGGGAGGAGAGGATCAAACCCTTCCACCAGCAGCTGAACGCCGCCATCAAAAGGCATGGAAAAACCATTATGTACCACTCCTGCGGCGCCATTTTTGACATGATTCCGGCGCTGGCAGAGCTGCCCATTGATGTGCTCAATCCTCTCCAGCCCAAAGCCGACGGGATGGATTTTGAGAAAATCAAAGCCTGCTTTGGCAAGGCGCTGAGCTTCCACGGGGGAATCGACATTCAGGAGCTTCTGCCCCGGGGCACCCAGGAGCAGGTTCGTCAGGCCGTTCGCCATGCCATTGACACCCTGGGGCCGGGAGGGGGCTATATTCTCAGCAGTGCCCACTACATTCAGGCAGATACCCCCGTAGACAATATTTTAGCCATGTACGACGAGGCCCGGAATTACCATCCGGCCCGGCCGTAAATATGCTTACAGAAAGAGAGGCTGTTGCAAATGTATCCTCCCACCCCCCACAATCACGCCGCTGCCGGAGAAATTTCGGAAACGGTCATCCTTTGCGGTGATCCCTGCCGGGCACGCTACATCGCCGAAAACTATCTGACAGACGCCGTCTGCTATACCCAGGTCCGGGGGATTCCGGGCTATACCGGCTACTATCAGGGTAAGCCCGTATCCGTTCAGGCCCACGGCATGGGCATTCCCTCCCTGGCCATCTATGTCACCGAGCTATTCCGGTTTTATGGTGTGAAACGCATCATCCGGGTTGGCTCCGCCGGTGCCATCGACCCCTCCCTGCACAACGGAGATGTGCTGGTAGCCATCAGTGCCTGTGCCTCCGCACCCCTTGGGGAAATTTACGGCATTCCCGGAACCTACGCCCCCACTGCCTCCTATTCCCTTCTTGCCCAGGCCGTATCCGCCATAAAAGACAGGGATTTGCCCCTGAAAGTAGGTATGGTTTTATCCGACGACATTTTCTATCGGCAGGATAATCTGCCTGCCATCTGGAATCGTGCCGGTGTTCTGGCTGTGGAGATGGAGACTGCCGGGCTTTATCTGCTGGCAGCTATGGAAAACAAGCAGGCTGTATCCATCCTTACCATCACCGCTGAACTCTATGACGGCGGAAAAGAGACGGATGACTACACCCTCCAATCCACCTATGACGCCGCCATCCAAAGCGCATTGGATACCGCCATTCTGGACGTGGCTTTTTGATGTATAGCAAAGCTCCCCATGGCATGGGACTTACCCACGCCATGGGGAGCATATGATTTACCGCAAAAAGGGTGCAGGCATAGACAGCACCCTGGGCACCGTCAGCCGTCTGGGGATTGTCCGCCATGCAGGCTGGATTCCGGAAGCGGAAAACAGGAGCAGGAAGAACATTCCTGTCTGAATCCAGAACACGGTCACATCCGTAATCCCGTGAACCAGCACAGCCAGGGAAACCGCAGCAATCAAAATGCACTGTTCCCGGCAGATATAATTCTTGTACCGCAGGTACAGCTGCCGAGCCTGGCAAATCACGAATCCACTCAGCAAACCGGTACCTACAATTCCGAAGTTCAGCAGGGTATCCAGCAGCAGATTGTGGCAGTGATATGTATCATAGCCGCCAAACTGGGCATAGGCCAGCGGATAGGCTTTCGGGCCCCGGCCAAACAGAGGGGTTTCCATAATTCCCTTGAGCGCAGTGCTCCAAATGGTCACACGGCTTCCAAAGGTATCCTCCACATCCCCCAGCCGGGGGTACAGCTCCGGCACCAGCATCACAAGAATTCCTCCAGCCAGTACCAGGAAAGCGCCGATAATCACCAGTTTCTTCCGCCGGAACATTAAAAGCATTGCCATCACGGAGATAATCATGGTGGCAAGAGATGACATACTCCCGCACAGATACAGCCCCAGCAGGTTGGCAAACACTGTCACCAGATACACCCAGCGGAAGCGGGCATGGTTCAGAATCTGGTAAGTGCCAACCAGAACCATAAAGACCGCCATGGTGCCGTAGTAATTGGCATTGAAGAACATGGACTCCGGGCGGAAAAAGGGATTGTCAGACCACATCAGAACCTTCTGCCCCACCGCCACACCGGCGCAGGCGATGCTGCACAGGCAGGCAATATGCAAAAGTCGGCCGAACAGCTCCCGGGTCATAATGCTTCTTAAGTACATAGCGCAAATCACAGCCGCCAGCAGCAAAGCCATTTCCCGAATGCCGTTATAATTGTGGTAAAAGGCTGCAACATAGAAGGGAATCAGCATGGGCAGTACCAGCCAGCTGGCCCAGGGGTTGTCAAACACCCGCTCCCGCAGTTCCCGGCTGCACACCACCAAACCTGCAATCAGGTAAACCACCGTTTCCGTCACATAATAGGGTAAAAAAATGGAAACCGTCAGCACGATGGGAATGGCAGATACCAGAAAAGACCACGCAGGCATAAAAGATGCTTTTGCTGTTTTCATCATTTCCATTTCCTTTCCAAAAGTTTTGCAAAGGCCCTTCTGCCAATCCCAATCGGCAGAAAAACCTTTTCATGGGTTACGATATTATAATCCATTTCCCATGAAAAAGGCAATGGCAACAATGGTCGAATAATACCATTTCCGGCTCCGTAATTTTATGCAAGTTGTACTGTTTTTGGCTTAAATATGAACATTCATTCCATTTTTGCAGCTCTGTTTCCTGAAAATCGCCAGACAAGCAAACAGAATCAGAGGAAATGCCACAGCTGCCAGGATTCCCAGCTTCAGGTTATCCCCGAATATTCCGGACACCATACCCACCAGGGTGGGACCTAAGGTGCAGCCTGCATCCCCGCCCAGAGCCAGCAGGGCAAACATGGCTGTTCCGCCGGTGGGCAGCATGGCAGAGGCCTTACTGAAGGTGCCCGGCCACATGATACCCACAGACAAGCCGCACACAGCACAGGCCACCAGGCTGAGCTGGGGGGACGGAAACAAAGAGATGCCCAGATATGTGAGGATGCACAAAGTGCAGCTTGCTGCCATAAACCGTTCCAAAGGAATGCGGTCTCCGTATTTTCCGTAAAAGAGCCGGGACAAGCCCATCAGCACCGCAAAGGCCATGGGACCTGCCAGGTCCCCGGCGGTTTTGGAAATTCCCAGCCCCTTTTCCGCAAAGGCAGAAGCCCACTGGCTGACCGCCTGCTCACTGGCTCCGGCACAGAGCATCATCAGAAGGAGAATCCAAAAGGTCTTCATAGAAAACAGCTGGCGGATTTTTAAGCCCTGTTCCCCATCCTTAATAAGGGACGCCATGGGAACCCGGGTAAAGGCCACCGCATTCAAAAGGGGAATGGCCGCCCATACCAGGGCAAGCATTTTCCAGTTCTCCACGCCCCAGATACGGAAAAACGCTGTGGAGAGAAGCACCACCCCCACATGACCCCAACAATAAAAGGAGTGGAGCATACTCATGGCCTTTTCCTTGTGATCGGAGGGACAGGCCTCCACCACTGGGCTGACCAGGACTTCCAGCAGTCCCCCGCCGATGGCATACACCATCACGGAGAACAGGATGCCGCCGAACCCGAAAAGCTCCGGCAGCACCGTGAGCATCAGCAGTCCCACGCCTGAGAGGATATGGGCCAACACCATGGAAGCCCGGTATCCAATCCGGTCCACAAATCCCACAGAAAACAAATCCACCGCCAGCTGGATTCCAAAATTGAAGGTCACCAGCAAGGTAATCTGGGACAAGGGTATCCCATAATCAGACTGGAAAGTCAAAAACAACAGGGGCACAAAGTTGTTGATAATCGCCTGCACAATATAGGCAAGAAAACAGGCGGTAATGGTTTTGTTGTAAGCGTTTTTCATAAGCATCTTCCTGTCCGGCATATAACCAGCCACACCATATCACAGATACCGGCGTTTTTCAACCGTTGTTTTCCGAAATATGCCCATGGTATATCCCGCAAGTAATGTCCAGGCAACAAAAGCCATGCCAAAACACCATTACCTGCACCCCCTTGCGGGGAGTGACCACCTGTAAAAATCGCGCGGACTGGCTGGCGGAATTTCAATCCACACTCCCCTTGCGGGGAGTGACCTGGAGACCCACGATGTGGAGCATATGTCCACCCGGATTTCAATCCACACTCCCCTTGCGGGGAGTGACCCGCCGCCTCTTTCGCCGCCCTCTTGCGGAACTATATTTCAACCCACACTCCCCTTGCGGGGAGTGACCTTTGATTGCCGGAACGGATACTCATGCACTAAACATTTCAATCCACACTCCCCTTGCGGGGAGTGACCAATCCAGTCCACAATTTCTTCGTTGTCTCCCCAGATTTCAATCCACACTCCCCTTGCGGGGAGTGACCCATTCTCCTGCACCGGACAAACCACCCATACACGATTTCAATCCACACTCCCCTTGCGGGGAGTGACTAGACCAGACGCCATTGTTAGTTCTGAGGATGGAATTTCAATCCACACTCCCCTTGCGGGGAGTGACGTACACCCAACTAGACAAATCAGTGAGACCATCAAATTTCAATCCACACTCCCCTTGCGGGGAGTGACTAGACCGGTCTCTTGGCGAACGGCAGATGAACAAATTTCAATCCACACTCCCCTTGCGGGGAGTGACCAAAGACCTCCGAAACGCCGGTTCCCCGGAGAAGATTTCAATCCACACTCCCCTTGCGGGGAGCGACTCTGCCCTTCTTTTTATGTTTTTGTTTGTATCACATATTTCAATCCACACTCCCCTTGCGGGGAGTGACACTACTTCGTCCCGGTCGCACCCGGCAGTAAGCCATTTCAATCCACACTCCCCTTGCGGGGAGTGACATTAAATTGTATAAAAAATACGCCCACCGGGCAATATTTCAATCCACGCTCCCCTTGTGGGGAGCGACGCCAAAAATCTGTTCTTCCCGCCCTGTTCTTTTAATTTCAATCCACGCTCCCCTTGTGGGGAGCGACCAAACCGGAAAAAGCATTGATTCCGTAAGACAGATTTCAATCCACGCTCCCCTTGTGGGGAGCGACGTGTAGGAGGATTCGTCCCGGCCGCCAAACAGGTATTTCAATCCACGCTCCCCTTGTGGGGAGCGACCTGGAGTGATTGAGCCCCTATCTGAATCCCCCTGTGATTTCAATCCACGCTCCCCTTGTGGGGAGCGACGCCTCCGGAGGGCCCGCACGACCCTGGCGCCGATATTTCAATCCACGCTCCCCTTGTGGGGAGCGACGGTTCCGGTCCATCCAATCCAGCTGATCGGTAGTATTTCAATCCACGCTCCCCTTGTGGGGAGCGACATGCAATATCAACGATAATCAATGGGTAAACTTAGATTTCAATCCACGCTCCCCTTGTGGGGAGCGACTTGACTGGATAGCGGAGAAACTGGAGGCAATCCCTATTTCAATCCACGCTCCCCTTGTGGGGAGCGACGGTGTAACGTACGCTTATATGATGCTGGTTGTCCTATTTCAATCCACGCTCCCCTTGTGGGGAGCGACTGTAACCATGGACGAAACTTTTGAAAAATATTATATTTCAATCCACGCTCCCCTTGTGGGGAGCGACGAGGACGGAGAAGTATATATGGACCATGTACAGATTTCAATCCACGCTCCCCTTGTGGGGAGCGACCGCCGCCAGAGGCCGTCTGTGCCGCCTCCGGGTCATTTCAATCCACGCTCCCCTTGTGGGGAGCGACAAGAGTGCAGTCAACACCCTCAACGCCACTATTGATTTCAATCCACGCTCCCCTTGTGGGGAGCGACTTATTCAGCATTTGCTGGATTCCTCCATCACCTTAATTTCAATCCACGCTCCCCTTGTGGGGAGCGACCATGAGATGACAATAAACACAAACAAGGTTATAAATTTCAATCCACGCTCCCCTTGTGGGGAGCGACACATAGACCTCATTGAACAGGGTCTCAATGTCAGATTTCAATCCACGCTCCCCTTGTGGGGAGCGACTTGCAGAAAACGGCAGAAAAATCGTCAAGGCAGATTTCAATCCACGCTCCCCTTGTGGGGAGCGACCCTGTGTGGGAGAAGCTTCTGGCAACCACCAGACTGATTTCAATCCACGCTCCCCTTGTGGGGAGCGACCCTTAGCCAGATAGCCGGGAGGCTTAGTGGACTGGGTATTTCAATCCACGCTCCCCTTGTGGGGAGCGACGCTGTCCGTCCTGCACGCCGTCGCTATGGCAGACATTTCAATCCACGCTCCCCTTGTGGGGAGCGACCCGACACTTGCAGCAGCTCCCGCAAAGTCAAGGGAATTTCAATCCACGCTCCCCTTGTGGGGAGCGACGTTACCCATAACGATCCAAGCCAGCCCATCAGGGGAATTTCAATCCACGCTCCCCTTGTGGGGAGCGACTAATTTAGCATTACCTTTAGAAGTTATCGCCCAAATTTCAATCCACGCTCCCCTTGTGGGGAGCGACAGCCTATGCTGAAGGTAGGTTGTACGACAGGGACGATTTCAATCCACGCTCCCCTTGTGGGGAGCGACGTCAAGTTGATACCTTCAGAGCCTGACCCATATTATTTCAATCCACGCTCCCCTTGTGGGGAGCGACATGAGGTCAGACACGTTCTGCATAATCATGGAGATATTTCAATCCACGCTCCCCTTGTGGGGAGCGACCACGAGCTGTGACAGAGGGCGGGCGTGTTACTGTAATTTCAATCCACGCTCCCCTTGTGGGGAGCGACCCATGCAGAAGCTGTACCTGTTCACCGATGACATATTTCAATCCACGCTCCCCTTGTGGGGAGCGACTCCTATGGGGAGACCGCCTTCCTCTGCGTTATCATAATTTCAATCCACGCTCCCCTTGTGGGGAGCGACGGGTGTGGGATTTGCCTCCAGCGCTGCCAGCTTGATTTCAATCCACGCTCCCCTTGTGGGGAGCGACATACGGCCCTGAATCAAAAGGCTATCGCCCTTTGCATTTCAATCCACGCTCCCCTTGTGGGGAGCGACTTCTATTATTTTCATTGCTCATTCCTCCTAACTATTTCAATCCACGCTCCCCTTGTGGGGAGCGACAGAGAACTGGTTGAATGGTTTCCTCCAGGACCTCCCGATTTCAATCCACGCTCCCCTTGTGGGGAGCGACGCACTACAAGGACTTCAGTGAGGCCTACTTCGAACTATTTCAATCCACGCTCCCCTTGTGGGGAGCGACTTTTCGCTCCGGATATTGGACTGTTACTGAGCATATTTCAATCCACGCTCCCCTTGTGGGGAGCGACTTTCCCAAGCAATCGAGGACGGCCTTTGTGTGCATTTCAATCCACGCTCCCCTTGTGGGGAGCGACCGAGGAAGGAGGTGGACAGGAGTGACGCCCTGACCTATTTCAATCCACGCTCCCCTTGTGGGGAGCGACCAGAGGCTAAAGCCTCTGAGACGGCAGCAGCTGATTTCAATCCACGCTCCCCTTGTGGGGAGCGACAGCTGGCGACTGCGGGCAGCGCCCCCGCTAAGCAGATTTCAATCCACGCTCCCCTTGTGGGGAGCGACACCATCGGCACCAGCGTCCTCGCTTCAGACTAAGATTTCAATCCACGCTCCCCTTGTGGGGAGCGACGGCAAGATCTCGAGCATCGAGGGCGAGCCCGACAATTTCAATCCACGCTCCCCTTGTGGGGAGCGACTCTTTGACGCTGAGGCCGTGGGGTACACCATTGTATTTCAATCCACGCTCCCCTTGTGGGGAGCGACTCTTTCCAGAGGCGCTTCTGCCTTCTGGTTTACTATTTCAATCCACGCTCCCCTTGTGGGGAGCGACACCTCGTGAGCTATGCGGCCAAGTCGGCCACCGAATTTCAATCCACGCTCCCCTTGTGGGGAGCGACTCACGGCCTGACTGTATACACTGGCAGTCTTTTCATTTCAATCCACGCTCCCCTTGTGGGGAGCGACGCGGGCCACGGTGGACTACCTCTACCGGGAGCGATTTCAATCCACGCTCCCCTTGTGGGGAGCGACTATTGAATCTGATGGCAGAAGAAAAGGGTTGCCATTTCAATCCACGCTCCCCTTGTGGGGAGCGACCTGACAATGCAGGACAGCACCGTGACCATTGAGGATTTCAATCCACGCTCCCCTTGTGGGGAGCGACGAGCAGTTTGCCAAGAGCTGCACAACCTCCCAGCTATTTCAATCCACGCTCCCCTTGTGGGGAGCGACAGTACGGTAACAAGAAACAGCAGAAAACAGACGAGATTTCAATCCACGCTCCCCTTGTGGGGAGCGACCGTCATAGCCAGACTTCAGGGTTGCGGTGGCCTGGATTTCAATCCACGCTCCCCTTGTGGGGAGCGACCGGCGGATGCCTTTGAAACACAACAGGCCTCCACCATTTCAATCCACGCTCCCCTTGTGGGGAGCGACATGTCTTTCCTGTTCCCCGGCCTCCCACTACAAATTTCAATCCACGCTCCCCTTGTGGGGAGCGACTTATCCGCAGAGGGGGTAAAATGATGGCAGTAAAATTTCAATCCACGCTCCCCTTGTGGGGAGCGACTTTCTCAAAGTCCAGGGTTTTCAGGTACTCATCATTATTTCAATCCACGCTCCCCTTGTGGGGAGCGACCTTATCAACTGCCTTATTCTGGATGCACACGGTATCAATTTCAATCCACGCTCCCCTTGTGGGGAGCGACTTATTTTCTTTTGCAAGACATTCTCTTGCGTACTATTTCAATCCACGCTCCCCTTGTGGGGAGCGACTACGCCGGCGCAGACCTGCAAGCAATCCAAAAGATTTCAATCCACGCTCCCCTTGTGGGGAGCGACTGAGGGATTTTTTGCCTCAAGCGCCGCCATCTTGATTTCAATCCACGCTCCCCTTGTGGGGAGCGACGTGTTACAGACCTTGATAATGGATGGGTCATGGTATTTCAATCCACGCTCCCCTTGTGGGGAGCGACGGGAAGCAGTACAGCATTGCGGAGTTTAACAGATTATTTCAATCCACGCTCCCCTTGTGGGGAGCGACGCCCTGTTAGCCTCCTGGGAGGGCTGAGAGATGAATTTCAATCCACGCTCCCCTTGTGGGGAGCGACAGCAAAAATAGACAAAGAACATTGCCGGGACTGGCGATATTCTTTGCAAAATAGAATTTTTCTACAAATCTCCTCCTTTTCATCTCCGGCAGCTGCTTTTGTGCGGGGTGTTTCCCATCAAAAAGCGGTGCGAACCTGCCGGGGATTTTCTGTTTGCCCGGGCTTCGCAATCAAACCATCAGCGTGTCATTCGGCAAATGGGCGCTCTTAGCGCCAAAGTGTTCCACTTTCTTTTCATAGTTGTTTCCCAGGTAGTAAAAGCGCAGGCTGTCTTTTTCCCCATCCATAATTTTTAGCAGCTGAGCCTGCAAACGCCGGCATTGGGCCGCATCCAGACTGCATTCAAACACGGAGTTCTGTACCCGTTGTCCGTAATCCACGCACTTTTTTGCAATCTGGCGCAGCCGCTTTTTCCCGGCGCCGTCCTCCGTATTCACATCATATGTAATCAGTACCAACATCTTATCACTTCCATACAAACGGCGGATAGGCATCCGTGTCACCCCGGAGATACCGGGCCAACAGCAGGGCCTGCATATACGGAACCATTCCCCACTGGATTTTCTCTCCCAAATAGGGGTGGGTCAAGGTATCCCGCTTTCTCTCCTGCCAGGCTTTCAGAAACATCTTCCGGCCGCTGTCCGTCAGCAGCACCGCTCCGCTGTCCTCCCGCTGAAAATCCTCCGGCTTCACCATGCGGTTATTCACAAGCGTCAGCACAAAGCGATCCGCCATGCAGGGCCGCAGCTCCTCCATCAAATCCAGCGCCAGGGAAGCCCGTCCCGGACGGTCCGCATGGAGAAAGCCCACATAGGAATCCAGTCCCACGCTTTCCAAAGCGCTGCCGCAATCATGGGCAAGCAAGCTGTATGCAAAGGACAGCATGGCATTTACCCGGTCCAGAGGGGGACGGCGGTTTCTTCCGTGGAAGAAAAATTCCTCCTTTCGGTTCAGCAGAAGGTTGTCAAATACCTGAAAGTAGGCAGAAGCGCCCACTCCCTCCAGCCCTCGCAGCGTTTTTTCGTCCGCCGCTTCCAGAACCTGGGGCAACAGGGCCTTCAACTGGCCAACCGTATCCTCCAGGCCGCAGCCCGCGACCCTCGGGGCATGATCCCGGAGTGTCCGCTGTATCACAGCGGCGCTGTTGCGGATTTTTCCGAAAATCATATGCCTGGCGATTGCCAAGCCCGCAACCGGGTCGTCCGCCATCCGGTACTGGGTTCTGCGCAACAGCACATTACCGCTGTTTTCTCCGCAGACCCGGGCAAGAAACCTGCCTCTGGGGGTGCAGAGAGCCAGACCGATTCCCCGTCCGGCACAGGCCCCCATCAGCGCCGGAGAAGCTCCGGAATAGGAAAAGCTCACAATGGTTTGCAGGGTGTGCAGCGGATACCGGGCCACCACCTGACCATCTTTGTTCGCCAGCACATTTTCCCCCTCCAGGGAGAGGTACACATCCTCCGAGGTTACAAACAAGGTATTGAGCAGCTGTTTCATAGGTCTTCCTCCATGGCGGCTTTCAGATAAGCGGTCACCGGCCGCTGCTTCATCAGCTTGGGCAAGCACAAATCCTTCAGCGAACAGGCATTGCAGGATTTTGTGGGCTTCACCTTGGGCGTGTGCCCCCGGCTGTACCATTCATGCATCTGGGCAAGCATTTCCGCCACCTGGCAGCGCAGCTCCTCCGTGAACACCACCCGCACCCTGCGCCTGGTCTCTCCGTAGTACAAGGCGCCTTCCGGAACCGGGCAGCACAGCATAGCTTCCAGACACATTGCCTGGGCGCACAACTGCAGGGCATCCGCCGCGTTTTCCTTGGGTTCTCCCCGCTTGTACTCCACCGGGAAGGGCTGCCACAGCCCTTCCCGGCCGTCCAGGGGAATACCGGTGGCACACCGGCGGTATTCCACCACATCACACTGCCCGGAAATTCCCAGCTGAGCAGAAAATACACTGACGCCCCGGAAAATCAGCAGGTCTCCCCTGCTCTCCCCCAGCTCCCGGTTATGGGCTCTTTCATGGAAAATCTGTCCGTCCATGGTGCGGTAATTTTCCGACCACTGCTTTTCGATATGAATCAGCGCCCACTGTCTCCTGCAAAAGGCAAAATGCTGCAATCCGGAAAGCTGGAGGAAGTCCTCCTCCCGGTACATCACCCCATCCGGGTACAGGTCACGCCTTCCGGCAGGTGGGCTTCGTCTACCGTAACCGTATAGTCGGAGTAGGCTCTGGGGGTGGTGACCTGGGGCGCTTTCTCTGCCTTTACCAAATCAAACAGCTTGTAGGCAGGCGCATTGCCCAGAGAAGAATCATGCCGGAACACAATCAGCTCCCGGACCGCCATCTTGCCACGGGCAGCAGACCGGTCCAATTCAAACATGTTCAGAATCGCCTGCCAAAGAAGCTCCAGATCCTCCTGAGAGAAGCCGGTGGTTTTCTTCGCCAGGTTTGCAGAGACATACCCTTCTGCCCGATACAGGCCATAGGGCACAATGTACTTTCTGCCCATTTCCGTTTCCTTGTTTTCCGCATCCTCCTCCGTAGTAATAGCCACCCGGGTGATGGTCACCTCCTGGGGCATGATGGGGTCCACGCTCCGGGCAAAGCCCAGCTGCACCGGTCCCCGTACCTGTCCGCAGTTGAGCGCTCCCTTCACAAAGGTAGTCATTACAGCACCGAAGGTCCGGATATCGTAGAATTGCTCACACATAAAATCCCGAATTTTCTCGTCCAGCTTGTCATCCTTCTTCTTTGCCGCCTTCAACTTTTCCTTATCAGTAGGAACTCCAAAATGGTTACAGGCCTCTGCATCGCTTCGGTTCAGGGGTACGCCATCCTTCACATAGATATGATAGCCCGGCTCCCCCTCCTTCACTGCCTCCACATAGTTGCGGATTTTTCGCTTCAGGCACACATCCGTCACCAGACCGTAGCCGGTTTCCGGGTCGATGCGGGGCATATTCCCCGCATCCGGGTCGCCGTTGGGGTTTCCGTTCTCCACATCGAAGAACACAACAAATTCATAACGATTTTCAATAGCAGCCATTTTACTTTTCCTCCTTCTTGGTGTAGCGGTTTTGTTTCTGATGGTAATATCCCAGGTTGAAAGAGCCCTGCTCCGGCAATGTCTGCCGGACGGGATAGGTTTCTCCCAGTATATTTTTTATTTGCCCAATCTTCTTGTCAAAATCCACCTGCTGACCGGGTTTCAGCTTCCGCAGGTGCTTCTGGGCCAGGTTGTCCAGCACCGGGAAAATGGTAGCCGGGGTGGCAGCAGCGGAACTGAAATACTTGTCTTTGATGGTGGTATTGATTTTGGGGTTTGCTGTTTCCTGCACCCACTCATAGATGGCGAACAACCTGCCCAGGGTGTATGGAATATTGGTGCTGTTTTCGTTCAAGCTCACGGTTAAAACCTCCTTCGGACATTGGGGATGGGTATTTTTCAAATAGTAGGCTTTCAGAATGGCTGCCCGGCCAGGGGTGATGTTCCGCTCACTGCGGATGCGAAGCATGGTCGCCTCCAGCAAGGAAGCAGGGTAGGCTGTTCCTGCAAAAATCGCCCGGGCTACTGCCCCCGCCATCACCGGACTGGGGGATTTATCCTTGGAATTCAGGTTCACCGTTTCCCGCAACAGCTTCCACAGGGGCATCATCGGCTCCCGGCTGCCCGCAATCTCCATTCTTTCATGGTGAGCCTGGATATGAGCCATCAGCTCCCCAAAGGTGCTGCGGTAGAAAAACCGCACAGACAGCCGGGCAGAGTTGGGCGCAATGCCCAGAATATAGAAATTCTGCCGGGCCTCCACCCCCAGTTCCGGACAGGGCAGGCCCTGGGCCAGTCTGCCCACCGCCGCCACCAATTCTTCCCGGGTGATTGGCGCTTCCGTATCCATACCGAATATGGCAAAGTTTGCCAGCAGATTGTATTGGGGCTCCGCCTCCTCCGCCCAACAGACCACCGTGGTATCTCCTATGCGCTGGACATTTTCCCGGTCCGACAGCAGATAGTTCAAGGCTGCCGTATAGGCAAAGGCCGCATACTTTCCCATGGGGGCATTGAGACTCTGCTCCTTCCCATAGGAACAGAAAGCCGGAGCGTTAAAGGAAACCAGAGCGGCACCGCTGGACTGGGCACCGGCAACTCCCTTGATGGCAGGGTGCACCACCTCCGGCACCACCTGTTCCCCGGTCACCATGCACTGAACGGTCTCACCCTCCTCCGCAGCATAATGCCGGTCCCAGACGGCGCATATCTCTGGATCCTCCCAGGGGTAGATGCCCGCCACCCGGAATACCAGATTGCCGCCTTTCATCAGGTCCTCCCAGCTTTCCTGTAGTGCCGGGTTCTCCCGGGCCTTTTCCGGCTCCCAGGTATCCAGAAAGCGCAAAATTCCTCTGGCTGTGGGGGTGTTGATTCCATCCAGAAGCTGATGGTGCAGCCGGGCACAGGCCTGAAAGCAGTTTTTGCTCCGCTCCGGCTTGCCCTTACCGTCTACTCCCAGCAGATAGCTGGAATTGTCCCACAGGAAATTGGGCAGCACTCCCACAGTACGGGTTACCGGTGCGGGAAGCTCCATAGTCCGTGGGCGCAGCACCGTTTTCTTGCCCACCGTTTCCTCTTTCATCCGAGGAACCAGGCTTTCCAACCTACCGTCCCCATCCAGGCAGAGGGCAAAGCTGATTTTCACCGAACTCCATCCCGGTTTGGACAGCACGCCCTTCCGGGTCAGGTCTTCAAACAGGCTGGTCAATGCTTGCAAAATCATCTCCGCACCTCCTGACTATCCATGGGCGGCACTTCCAAAACACCGTCCCGCAGGACTGCCCGGAAAAAATGGGGGATGATGTTCTCCGGATTGGAATAATCCAAATCCAGCAGCATCCAGCCCAAATCCCGCTCCCCCTTCAGCTCCTCCGGGCAGGGAGGAATCCGGTCGCAGGGGCGGAAAAACGCCGGAAATTCCCGGTTGCCAAAATATGGCTGGTGGTAGAACTGTCCTTTTTCCAGTCTACGGCGCATGATATCCTGAAATTTTCCAGGATTGTCCGATGGGTTCGCCTTATCCGTCATTTCAAAATGGGCTTCAATGACATAGTGGACATCCCGCAGCACCATGGCTGCCCGCTGTTGGATGCTCTCCGGGGCTGCCAGATACAGCTCGCCCCCTTTTTCCATTACCGTCTTCACCCTTCTGGCGCTAATGGTGTCCTTCACCTCGTTGCGGCGAATGTTGGTGAAGCGGATGGGGGCGCATACATGGATTCTGCTCACTTTCCAGCGCAGACCTGGGTGAAAGTATATGCTGTCCAAAAGCCCCCTGGCAGCAGAGGGTGTCATAACATCATAACTGACTCTTTCCGTCTTCATCTCCGGTCTTGCAAAGCAGCCATAGTCGCCCCAAACCTCAATCTTTACTGACATTGGCATTCTCCTTTCCTTATGTTTCAGCAGCTGTCAGATACTCAGGTATCTTCCTATACCGCCTTTTGATAGCAATACTATAACACGATCATTTATATTTGTCAACTTCAATTTATAGAAAAGTAATTAAAGCCAAACAGTATTTATTTTTGATTGACTTTTTAGCCTTTATATGACATACTTTCTGTTGTCGGGGCTTCGCCCTGTGGATTGAAATAATTTGTAGAATAGTAGCAAGGACGGTGGGGCAGAGTATTTTCTTTTCCCCACCGTCCTCACTCTATCAAAGAAACAGTCCAATAAATCGGGTGCTATTTAGATAAATTCTCCTTTTCCCCAGTCAGAATGGAGGGACAGCCCGGTTTTTTCACGGTAAAGCTCCATATTTTCCAGCACGGCACTATCCTCCGAAAGGGGCACGATATCCCCCGCTTCCAGGAGGGCGCGGAAGTGGCCCTGGTATACGCTTACGCCATATTGCCCGGCCTTTCGGTATGTGTCCCGGTCTGCCGTTCCGGAAAGCAGCCTTCGCGAAAGTTCCTCTCCTTCCTCCAGAGGAATATATACAACGCTTGTAGCCTGGTCAATCAGGTGAAAATCCTCCGCTACCCGGGCAAAGGGCAGCAAGCAGCCTTTGTAGCCATAGCGCAGATGCTCCACCGCTCTGCTTTTGTCCGTGGCTTTCCCAATCCATTTTCGCAGGCCGGTAAAATACCGCTCCATAACAACAGGGTCTGCCGGTTCTCCCCCTCCTGCCAGAGCCTCCCGGGCAGCCTGCACCCGGGTTTTCTGGAGCAGGGGCACCGGCTCTTCTCCCCGGAAGTAGGTTACGATACTCTCCTCCGCCGGACGCTTTCCGTTCCGGTTACACCGGCCGGCGGCCTGAGCAATGGAATCCAGCCCGGCCATTTCCCGGTATACGCAAGGGAAGTCCATGTCCACTCCGGCCTCCACCAGCGAGGTGGATACCACCCGGCAAGGCAAACCTTTTTCCAGCCGGTCCGCTACCTCCCGCAGTACAGCCTTCCGGTGGGCCGGGTACATAAGGGTGGACAAATGGTAGCTTCCCTCCTCCGGCAGCAGAGCAAGCACCTCCTGGGCAGCTTTCCGGGTATTGAGGATGCACAGTACCTGGGAATGCTGCTCCAGCCGGGCAGCCAGCTCCCGGTGGGTCAGGGCGCCCCCATCCCGGTAAGTAACCCTGCAAAAACGCCGGGCGTAATCATCCGCACCGGGGCAAAGCTCCCGAGCCTGCAAGCCGGGGACAAAGTCCGTCACCAAATCCGACAGCACCGGCTGGGTGGCCGTACACAAAACCACCGTAGCACGAAAATGGGCCACTAAGTTTGCGATTGCCCCCACACAGGGCAGCAGATGGCCCTCAGGAATCATTTGCGCTTCGTCAAAAATCACCACACTGCCCGCAATATTATGGAGTTTCCGGCATTTGGAGGGGCGGTTGGCATACAGGGATTCAAAAAACTGTACTGCGGTGGTAACAATCACCGGTGCGTCCCAGTTTTCCGAAGCCAGCCGCTGGAATTGGTTTTGGGAATCCGTCTCCTCCTCCCCATCCCAATCCAGGCCGCTGTGATGCTCTACCACATTGTTTTCCCCCAATATTTCTCGAAAGACTGCCGCATTTTGTTCAATAATGGAAGTGTAAGGCACCACATAAATGACCCTTTGCAGACCGTTTTTCAGGGCGTGTTCCAAGGCAAAGGCAAGGGAAGCCACGGTTTTTCCTCCTCCCGTGGGAACCGTCAGGGTAAACAGCCCCGCAGGATTTCCACCGCCTTCCATACACTGCCGGAGAATTTCACACCGGCTGGCATTGAGCGCATTTTGGGGCGGAAACCAAGGGGCGATATAGGCTTTCAGCCGCTCCAGCAGTACCAGAAGGGAATCATACCCGTCCCGGCGGACAGTACCATCCAGCATAAAAGCCTCTGTGTCCAGATAGTCCCCATCCACCAGACAGGAAAAAAGCATACGCAGCCACAGGGACAATGGATACCAGTCGGTAAACCCAGGCATTTCCCCGGGCATGGGGAGCCCTCCCTGCCAGGAATAATGGGGGATTCCCCCAGCCTCACCCTTTTTTATTCGTCCCACATAGGTGGGAGTCCCGGCCATATCGATTCTGGGGCTCCCGTAATCCGGCAGGCCACTATGGTGACCGGCTATGCAGCACCCCATCAAGTCTAAATTCTTTTTTTTACACTCCAGGGCTCCCGCTGTGGCATGGTCCACCTTCGGGCCTCCCAGCAGTCTTTTCTGAAAAGCCTCCGAGGCTTTTCCCAAGTCGTGGGCATAACCCAGCAGCTGTCCCCAGGCCTCTGCTCCAAAAGCCGCCGCAAACGCCCCGGAGCGTTTTGCCGTTCCCTGCAAATGTTCCTCCAGGGTTTGCATTTTTCCATCATCCCGCCTATGGGCATAGTACATTTTCATCCCCGCCTTTTTTCTTTGGGCACCGTGCCCGTTGGATAATATAGGGATAGTGTATCACTATTTGTAAAGATACGCAAACATAAATTCCGTATTTTTATATATAATTGTCAAACCCCATCCCGTAATTATGGGATGGGGTTTGACAAAACGCTTATTCAGGTAATGTACTGCCGGTACCAGGTACAGGCGGTTTTCAGGGTTTGGGCGAGGTGGGTTTTGGGGCCGGAGAGGATGGTGAGTTTGCCGGGGTTTTCCGGGGGGGCCGGCAGGGTTATGGGGGTGACGGACACCACATTGCCGACACAGTCCGCCAGCACCAGGCCCTGATCCCGGGTCTGAATCAGACCCTTTACCCGGTAGGTCTCCTCCGCGAACATCTCGATAAACTTGGACAGCTCATAGGCGGAAATCTCAGGACTAAGGGTTATGGTGGTTTTCCGGCTGGAAAGGTCGGCAACCTGTGGCAGGTTTTCCCGGTCCCCTTCCTGGGACTGGGAAAGGATTTCCAGAAAATTGTCAGGGATTTGTCCGAAACTGGTCTCCACCACGGGAATGTCCGGCCGCTGGCCCAGAATCAGCTCCCTTGTCTTTTCCAGCTGCTCCGGGCTCGCTTTGTCGATTTTATTCAGCACCACCACATCCGAAGCCGCTAACTGCCGCACGGAGGATCTGGCTGTGGCATAGACCTTGGGAAAGCGCACGGCGTCCACCAGGCAGATTCCTCCCATATAAGCAATGTGGGGAAAACGGTCTGTTTGGGCAAAGAGCCGCCGCACCCCGGTGGGGTCAGACAGGCCGGAGGCCTCCACCAAAACGGTCTCGTCAACACCGCACTGGAAAAGGGCTTTTTCAAACTGGTCCAAGCGGCAGGCACAGAACACACTGCCGCCGGAAATCTCTTCCAGAACCGGGGACAGCTCTTTCAGAAGGCTTCCGTCCACCCCCGCTTCTCCAAACTCGTTGATAATCAGCCGGATTTTCTCCCCGGAGAAAAAGGGAAGGAATCGGCGCAGGAAAGTGGTTTTTCCTGCGCCGAGAAATCCGGTGATGAGATACAGGCGGCTCATGCCTGATACTTTGCCAGAGCTTCCCGGATGGCAGCCTCCAGCTCAGATTTTGCGGGGATAATGGAGCGGAATTTCAGCTCGCCGTCAATATACAAAGAGGGCAGGTTGGGCACACCCATCTTCACAAACCGGGCCACATTCTCCTTATAAATGTACTTGTACTCCACCATGTCAATGGCGTCTCCGAAGGTGGCCTTGGCCTCATTGGCGGCGCCCATCATGTAGCCGCAGGCGGCGCACTGGGCAGAGTCCAGGGTGCAGACCTCCACCAGAGGCTTTTTCAGGGAGGCGTAATCCGGCAGCACCACATTGGAGGTGTCCACCTGGGCGGTCTGATAGTTCTTCACCATCTCCCGCACCGCATCCGTCTCCAGGGCAGCCTGGGCAACGCCGATGCAGTTCTCCACAGGAACGGCGTAGGGCATATCGCAGCCGGGAGCCAGGATGAAGTTGGTCTTGTCCTTCACGGAGTCCAGCAAATCCACCGCAAACTTCATATTATCCTGCTGGTTGCCCAAAAGCATAATGGAAGTCAGGGGGATATTGCCCCCCAGGGTGATGTTGTACCGGTCGGTAATCTCCTTGGCAGCCAGGAGGTTCACATTCTCGTCCACGCTGATGGAGTCGGGATTGGTCCTGCACATGGCCTCAATGTTCCGGGTGGCGTCGCCGCAGACGAAGAAGGAGGAAAGGCCGCCGGCTTTCCGGATATGGTCAAAAATCTCCGTGTAGGGCTCTGCCATGAACTGCTGGAAGTGGTCGGTGGAAATCTGGGAAATCAGGGGGTCCACCATGGCAATCACATCCATGCCTGCTTCCATATAGTAGTCTGCCATACGGATGCACACCTTTTTGCAGAAGGTGAACAGGTCCGCCACCTCGTCCTCAAAGTCGTACATATCCGTAAACAGATTGTTGCCCCGCAGGTGGGAGGCCAAAGTGAAGGGGCCGCAGATGAGGCCGTACAGGGCGGTGGTGTCCCCTACCGCTTCCTTCATCCGGTGCATGACTTCCAGCACATAGGGAATCCGTCCGGAGGTTTTCTGGGGAATCTTGCAATCGCAGGGAACCTCTGCCGGCTCCTCGTCGCTGCCGTCCAAGGGGTGGGAGGAAACGGAGGGGGGGCAGTCATCCGCCCAGGTCAGGTCGCAGCCCAGGCACTCCGCCTCAATCTGCAAATCGAAAATCACCGGCTGTCCGTCAGGCTTATACAGACGGTTTACCTCCAGCAGAGATTCCACCGCCTTGTCCGCATCGGTGAGCATTTCCGTGGCAGTGTAGCCTTTCAGGTAAGCGGCGTGGACACCGGCAAAGGGTACCCAGGGTGCCCGCTCCACCTTTTCATGGTGCAAAGAACGAATGAGTAAGTCCTTCATATGGATTCTCCTTTTGTTTTACTTGGTACCATCAGTATATCCTCCATCGGCCAAAACGGATAGTGAAAAGGGATTATTTTTTGTCATTATTCACGAAGTTATGCCCGATACTTTCCAGGGGGCACGCCTACAATCCGCTTGAACACCTTGCTGTAATAGCTCTGGTCGGGAAAACCCATTGCCAAGGCGATGTCCACCAGGGAGTAGTCCTTTTGCAGCAGCAGCCGCTTGCTTTCCTCCACCCGAATCCGGCACAGCTGCTCCCGGAAACTCACTCCTACCACCTGGTTAAACAGGGAGGAAAAATAGCTGGGGCTGAGGCCTACGAAATCCGCCACCTGATTCAGCTCCAGGTGGGTGCTGTAATTGTCCTGCATGAACCGCAGCGCCTTTCTTATGTAGAGATTGCCCTTGTCCGTTTCGTTGAACATGGCGTTCATAAAGCTCTCCACCACCTCCTGCAAAAGCAGGCACACATCCTCCAGGGAGTGCTGCTCGTAAAGCCGGCTGATAAACTGGCTGCTGAGGTAGAACACATTGTCCGTCTGGGCGCCGCCCTCGATGGCGACCCGGGACAAAAGGGTGGTCAGTTCAATGGCCCGAACCCGGACGGTTTCCAGCCGCCCCCCCTCGCTGAACAGCACATAGCCAATCAGGTCGTTCAGCAGCGCCTTCACCTCCTGGACGGTACCGCTGCGCACCTTGCCCAAAAGGACCTGTTCCTTTTTGTAGAAAGCCGCCAACGAGCGGTCGAATTTTTCCTCCTTGAACACCTGGATGGTTTCGTTCAGCCGGGCCTGCTGGGACATCTTCTGCTGGTTCTCCAAAAGCAGCGCCCGCTCCCCCGGAAGCAGCGGGGAGAGCACATGGTCAATGAGGGTTTTCAGCTGATTGACCTTGCTGGTGGAGAGCACCGCCAGCCCTTTCAGCTCGTCATACAGCTCCAGGGAAAGGGTGGAGGGAAGATTGTACCGCTCCGCCAGGTCACTGACCAAAGTACTGTCCGGCTGATCCATGAGGAAGGGGCCGATGATGACGCTGCCCAGCAGTTCTCCGCTGTTGATCAGGGGGAAGGCAATGTGGTTCAGGTTTGCCTGGCAGGCAAAAATATAGGCCTCTCCCAACTGCTGGGCGGTCTTTCCCGCCTTCATATGCAGCCGGAAACACTCCCCTTTCTGAAAGACCTGCTTCTTCAAAAGGGCGCAATAGGAAGTGGACTGGCCGAAGGACATAATGAGGTTTCCCTTGCTGTCTATCAGCTGAATGGCAAGGCCGGTAAATTCCTGGAGATTCCCCAGCACTGCGGATACCCGGCTCTCCGGCACAAAGGAAAAAATGCTCACCGCCATAAATCTCACCTCAAAAAAAGACAAAATAGTATAAGAAATAAACAATACATTTTTTCTTGCTTTTACTATACTACATTCAAAGACAAAAAACAATTAGGAGGAACAAAATTATGGATTTGCATGAGATTTCCCTGCAGCTGCAGGCCGGTAAGGCAAAGATTGTCAAGACCCTGGTGCAGCAGGCCATTGACGAGGGCATCCCTGCCCAGCGGATTCTGGATGAGGGTCTGCTGGATGGTATGAATGTCATCGGTGAGAAGTTCAAGAACAATGAGGTTTTTGTTCCTGAAGTTCTGGTGGCTGCCCGGGCTATGAACATGGGTGCTGCCCTGCTGAAGCCGCTGCTTGCCCAGGAAGGGGCCAAGAACACCGGCAAGGTGTGCATCGGCACTGTCAAGGGCGACCTGCACGACATCGGCAAGAACCTGGTTCGGATGATGATGGAAGGCAAGGGCCTGGAAGTCATCGACCTGGGCACCGATGTGTCTCCTGAAACCTTTGTCAAGACCGCCGTGGAGCAGAACTGCCAGGTAATCTGCTGCTCCGCCCTGCTCACCACCACCATGGGCGTCATGGAGGAGGTTGTGAAGGCCGCTGAGGCCGCCGGAATCCGGGACAAGGTGAAGATTATGGTTGGCGGCGCCCCTGTCACCGACACCTTCTGCCAGCAGATTGGTGCCGATGCCTACACCGCTGACGCCACCTCCGCCGCCGAAAAGGCCGTGGAATTCTGCGCATAACCGAGTAAGCTTGGGACGGCGGACAAGTTTTTGCTTGTCCGCCGTGCTTTATAAGGAGAAATTGCTATGGAACATCAGGATTTGGTAAAGGCAGTCTTACAGGCAGGCGCCACCAAGGCGGTTATCCTGCCCCAGTCCCGGATTGTGCTGTCTGACAGCTTCCGGAAAATCTGTGAAAGCAACCAGTGCGGCGGCTACGGAAGGTGCTGGATGTGTCCGCCCCACATTGGAGAAATCCATGCGCTCATGGATGAGGTACGTACTTATCCCCAGGGGGTGTGGTTTCAGACCATTCACCCCATTGAGGACAGCTTTGACATTGAAGGGATGTTTGCCGCAGGAGGCAAGCACGCCCAGGTAAGCCTTGCCATCCGGGAGGCGGTAAAGCCTCTGCTGAAAAACCCCTTCCTCCTCCTCAGCTGCGGCGGCTGCCACATCTGCGAAAGCTGCGCCATCCGGGAGAACCAGCCCTGCCGCTTCCCGGACAAGGCGCTGGCTTCTTTGGAGGGCTACGGCGTGGATGTGTATAACACCACCAAGGACACGGATTTGCAGTATATCAACGGGCAGAATACCGTCACCTACTTCGGTATTGTGCTGTTTACGGAGTAAAAGCTATGCACACTTTGACCATTTGGCAAGATGGTGTCTGCCGGAAAGTGACCTTTGATGAGCCTACACTGTTGCAGACGCTCCTGACCCGAGCTGGCTGCCCGGTGGATCAGCCCTGCGGCAGCAGAGGCGTCTGCGGCAAATGTGCCGTCACCATAAAGGGCCAGGTATCTGCCCCCAATGAGGCAGAAAAGAGCGCCGGAACCCGCCTGTCCTGTCAGGCTGTCATGGAGGGTGACGGGGAGGTATGGCTGCCGGACACCCAGAAAAATGATATTCAGCTCTCCGGCAAGGATAGCTGGCAGGCTGCCTCCGGAGAAGGGTACGGCGCCGCTGTAGACATCGGCACCACCACCCTGGCTCTAAAGCTCTATGACCTCTTCCAAGGGAAGTGCCTGTCCTCCGTAGCCGCCATGAATCCCCAGCGGGGCATTGCCGCCGATGTGATGGGCCGCATTGGGGCCGCCCTGGCAGGTCAGGGAGAGCTGCTGCGGCAGCAAATTCATGACGCTATCCAAGACCTGCTGACAAAAGCCTGCCATCAGGCCAGGCTTGCACCGGAGGCGGTGGAGAGACTGGTGGTCACCGGAAACACCACCATGCTGTATCTGCTTACCGGACGCAGCCCGGAGCCTCTGAGCCATGCGCCATTCTTAGCAGACTGTCTGTTTGACATGGATACCACATTGTGGAATCGGCAGGTGTATCTGCCCCCCTGCATGAACGCCTTTGTGGGGGCGGACATTACCTGCGCCGTGCTGGCCAGCGGCATGACCCGGCAGCCGGATACCGCCCTGCTGTGCGACATCGGCACCAACGGAGAACTGGCTCTGTGGAAGGAAGGGCATCTTTTCGTCACCTCCACCGCCGCCGGGCCTGCCTTTGAAGGGGCGGGAATCTCCTGCGGCTGCGGCAGCGTTCCCGGCGCCATTGACCGGGTGTGGGTGGAAGATGGGACAATAAAGGTCCACACCTTGCAGGAGCAGCCGGCTGTGGGTGTCTGCGGCTCCGGTCTGATTGATGCCATTGCCGCCTTCTTACAGACAGAGGACATTGACGAAACCGGTGCCTGTGAAGAGGACAGCCTTCCCCTTCGGGACGAAATTTCCCTCCTGCCCAAGGACGTCCGGGCGGTGCAGCTGGCCAAGGCCGCCATTGCCGCCGGTATCCAGACCTTGCTGGACAGTGCAGGGGTTTCCATGGCGGAAGTGAGTCGGCTCTATATCGCCGGAGGCTTTGGCAGCCACCTGAATGTGGACAGTGCCGCCGCCATCGGACTGATTCCCCCGGAGCTGGCTTCCCGGGTGGAGATTGTCGGCAACGCCGCCCTGTCCGGGGCAGTGGCAATGCTGATGGACGGCCGATACCAGGCGGATGGCCGACAGATTGCCGCCCTTTCCTCCCATGTAAATCTGGGAGGCAACCCCAAATTCAACGAAAATTACATTGAGCATATGCTCTTTGAATGAACCCAACTCAGGAAATGCGATTATGAACATTACAGAAATTCTCAACCAGGCAGAATCTGCCCCTTTGACCCGGGAGCAGATAGTGGCTCTTTTGAATACGGACAACCACTCCCCTGCCTTTTATCAGCTGTTATCCAAGGCCAACGAAATGTCCCGGAAGGCCTATGGGGAGAAGGGCTATGTGTTTTTGCAGATTGGTCTGAACAATGCGCCCTGCTCGGGAAATTGCAAATTCTGCTCCCTGGCTGCTTCCCACTACGGACTTGCCGAAGAGGTAGACAAAAGCGAAGCAGAGATTCTGGCCATCGCCAGGGAAGCCGCCCATAAAATCGATGCTCTGTTCCTTATGACCACTGCCGACTATCCGGTGGAGCGGTTCCTGGAAATCGGTCGAAAGGTGAAAGCCCTTTTGCCGGAAAATGTGCTGCTCATCGCCAACATTGGTGATTTTGGCATGGAAACTGCCCGGGAACTGAAAGAAGCCGGGTTTACCGGGGTCTATCACATCGTCCGGCTGAACGAGGGTGTGGATACAGAGCTCTCACCCCAGATTCGGATTGCCACTCTGGACGCCATTGCCGCTGCGGGGCTGGACCTTATCTACTGCGTGGAGCCCATCGGTCCGGAGCATACCTATGACCAGATTGCCCAGGAGATTCTCCGGGCAAGGCAATACCATGTGGACATCATGGCCTGTATGCGCCGGGTAGCGGTACCGGGTACGCCCCTTTTTGAAAAGGGGGAGATTTCGGATCTGGAGCTGGCAAAAATCGTGGCGGTTTCCAGAATCGCCGTGAATCCCAAAATCTCCATGAATGTCCATGAGCCCAACGCCGTGGCCATGCTGGCAGGGGTCAACCAGCTCTATGCGGAAACCGGCAGCAACCCCAGAGACAAAGAAACCGACACCCGGACAAGCCGGGGCTACTCCATAGAATGTGCCCGGCAGATGCTGGCACAGTACGGCTATACCAGATAGCCCATTTTCCTTGCTTTCCCCCTCCTTATGCATTCCGCCCCGGAGCAAAAATGCTCCGGGGCGGACAAATCGGGAAATGTTTTGACAAGCCTTTGGGGAAATGCTAAAATAAAACCATTCTCAGGAGGTGGTGATATGCGTCCGCTGGACCCTGGCACATCCCCGGATTCGGTACTTTACGCCTACACAAAAAGCGGTGGAACCATTGTACCCTTTTATCCCATGTTCCTGGGGGAATTTATCTGCGACCGGTACTACCATGTGGACCGGGTGTCCTATGACAGCTTTCTGCTGATTTATGTAAAAAGCGGAGAAGGGTATGCAGAAGCCCAGGGAAGCTACTATCCCCTTCAGGCTGGGGATATCCTTCTGCTGGACTGCTACATCCCCCACAAATACGGCACCAATACCGCCTGGGAAATTCAATGGCTGCATTTCGACGGGCCCATGGCTCGTTCCTATTTTGAAAGAATACAGAAAAACGGGCAGTTGCTGCGCATTGCCAGTCACCATCCCGCCACCCATGATTTGCGGAAAATGCTGCGGCAATTTGCATCAAAAGCTCCTCTTTCAGATATTGTGCTGTCCAAGCAAATCACAGACCTGCTCACCAGCATCATTCTCTATGGTGACAACACCCGGGTGTCCCACAGCTCCACAATCATTGACGAATGCCTGCGCTATATCAGCAGCAACCTGGATAAGGAGCTGAGTGTGGAGCAGCTATCCCAGGAATTTTCCCTCAGTCCCTATTATTTTTCCCGGCTCTTCAAGGAGGAGACCGGCGTTTCCCCCCACAAATATCTGGTGATGGTGCGTCTGGATTACTCCCGCTATGTTCTGCGGTCCACCAACCTCACCATCAAGGAAACCGCCTATCGCTGCGGCTTCAACAGCGAGAGCAACTTCTGCACCCGCTTCCGGGAAGCCTTTGGAATCACCCCAAAGGAGTACCGTCAATCTTACTGAGCAGTTAAAAGCCGGACGGCCCTATAGGTCGTCCGGCTTTTTGTTTCAAAGGAAAATCAACAGCTTGTTGCAGGTGCGGCAGACGTAAACCGCCGCACCGGCTGGGCAGCATCTCTATATGGGCGCTGCATCAGCAATCCGCCTCCAGTCATTGAAGAAGTGCAGGCAGTGCCCGGTCCCAGCAGGGCCAGTCGTGATAGCCACCCTCCTCCCAGGAAACCGTCAGGGGAATGTTCTCCCGGCGGCACAGCTCCAGGAAGGTCTGATTCTCCCCGGCCAGGAAATCCTCGCTGCCGCAGTACAGGTAAATCTCCGGCAAGGTGTCCGTTTCCTTGCCCCGCAGAAGCAGCCACAGTACATCCTCCTGCTGGGGCACCTTTGTGCCGCCGAAGCACAGCTGCCAGTCCCGGTTCAGCTCCGGGAACCGGTCCACCATGCTCTGCACATCCAGCACCCCGGAGAAGGTACCCACCTTGCTGAATCTGCCGGGATACCGGAGGGCAATCTTACAAGCGCCGTAGCCGCCCATGGAGTTGCCGGCAATATACCGCTTGTCCCGGCTCACAGGCAGCACCCGCTCACAGAAATCCACCACTTCCTCCCCCACAAAGGTCAGGTACCGGTCGCCCCCGGCCATGTCGCAGTAGAAGCTCCGGGCGCCGTCGGGCATGACGATTGCCAGGTTATGGTCATCGGCGTACCGTTCCAAAGAAGTGCGCCGGAGCCAGCTGGTGCCGTTGTCCGTCAGGCCGTGGAGGAGGTACAGTGCCGGACAGGGGTTGTCCCACCCAGCGGTTTTGGGCAGCAGTACCTGCAAAGGCACTTCCCTGCCCAGATTTTCCGAAAAGAAAGAACAAGTTATCTGTATCATGGCAGCTTACCTGGGATTCTCGTTCTGGGCCACTTCCAGAAATGCCAGCACATTTTCCGGAGGGATATCGTTGGGCATAGCGTGGGTCGGTGCCAGAATGTAGCCGCCGTCTTTCCCCAGAATGTCCATAATCCGGTGCATTTCCTTCTTCACTTCCTCCGGGGTGGCGAAGGGCAGCAGGGCCTGGGTGGAGATGCCGCCGAAAAAGGTCAGATCCTTGCCGAAGGTCTTTTTGCACTCCACAATGTCGTAAACCTCCGGCTGGAAGGTATTGTAGATGTCCAGCCCCAGCTCCACCAAATCCGGGAACACCTGGCGGCAGTCTCCACAGGAGTGCTGGGCTACATACATGCCGTACTTTTTCACATGGTCGTACATCTGCTTCAAGTGGGGCTTGATGAACTTTTGCCACAGAGGATACCCCATAATCAGGCCGTGCTGCTGGCCCCAGTCGTCCCCGAAGAAAATACAGTCGATGGGGTACTGGGCCACAATGTCCACCACCTTGCAGTTGTACTCCACGATTTTGTCCAGCACCTCATTGATGAACTCCGGCTCTGCCAGAAAGTCCATCAGGGTGTCCTCTACCCCATGGAGGGTCCACAGCCGCTCATACAGGGAGAAGCCGATGATATACATGGTGAACTTGTCCTTCTGGGCAACCAGCCGTTCGCACTTTTCCCGAATCAGGGCCTCGTCCGGCTCCGGGAATTGGTAGTCCCCAATCTCCGCCTCTGTCAGGGGCCAGGACCGGGTGATGCCGAAGTCTCCTTCCTGGGCACCTTTGTCCCACACCACCCCGAACATATCCCGGAACATTCCGTTCCCCAGGTCGGTGAAGGACTCGTTCCGCTCCTGAGCCAGGTAAGAGCCGCTGTGCGCAAAGAACTGGGGGTCGCCGGTGTAGGCAATCATCTTTTCCTTGATTTCGTCGGTCATGTCCAGAAAATAGGGAATCACCGGGGATTCCTTTTTCTCCAAAGACCGGATTACAATTTCCCGTTTTGTCATAGAGCCATCCTCGCTATTCTATTACAGCGGAAAAGGGAGACCCTTTTCCGCTGTAATGTTCATGATTTATAGAGTTTGCGTACTTACAGAAGGGTTATTCTGCATCCTTGCCCATGATTTCCACATAGTTGCTGGGGTCAACCATGATGCCGCCCAGAGGATACACACCGAACTCGTTGTCGCCCTCATAGGTGTCCTTGTACTCACCGAAGATCTCGGTGCCGTTCTTCAGGTACTCCATGGCAGCCAGGCCTTCCTGCTTGCCGCACTCAGCAGCAGAGAAGTAGGCAGCGGCCTTCATGCAGGAGAAGTCCTTCTTGAACTCGTCCTTGGCCATGTAGGCACCGGCGCCGACCACGCAGGCGTCCTTATCCAGGCCGGCAGCTTCCAGAGCACGGCAGGCACCGGAGGCACCCTCATCGTTGGGGGCAGTTACCAGCCACTTGGTAACCTCGGGGTGAGCGGTGATGGTGGCGTTGGCCACATCGAAGCCCTTCTCGGTGGTTCCGTCGTAGTTGGCGTCGATGATCTTGCTCTCGTCAAAGCCGGGTACGCCCTCCAGGAAAGCGTCCTTGGCACCCTCAGCTCTGGGCACGCAGGAGCTGACCTCGTTCATGGTCATGCGCATGTAGCCGATAACTTCCTTGTCGGCCTCGTAATCCATCTCGGTGTTTACATAGTTGGCCAGCCACTCGCCAATGCCGTAGCCCACATCGTAGGCGTTCAGCTCCAGAGCGGGAGCGATGTGCTTGCCGTCCACAATCAGGCCGTCAGCGTCAGCAAATACGGGGATGCCGGCAGCATCGCAGCGGTCCACGATGGTCTGGGAGAGCTGCTGGTCGGGGGTGCAGATGATAATGATGTCCACCTGCTGGGCAATCAGGTTATCCAGGTGGTTCAGGGTGGTCTCCGGGTTCATCTCACAGTCCAGGGCGATGACCTGCTTGGCACCGTTGGCCAGACAGGTTTCCTCCAGAGCTGCCAGGGTGGCCTGGAACCATTCCTGGGACAGGTCCTTGCAGATGTAGCCTACCACATAGCCGTCATCGGCCCCTGCGGTGGTGTCCTCGCCGCCCTCCGTACCGGCAGGTGCGGTGGTGGTGCTGCTCTGCTGGGGGTCCTCCTGGCTACACCCGGCGAACAGGCCAACGACTACCAACAGACTCAGAAGTAATGCGATCAGCTTTTTCATGTTTGTTTCCCTCCGTTTTTTGATATGTATGCAATTTGATTTTTCAATCAACGATTGCCTTCTTCCATCTTGCGCAGCATCTCCCGCTCTCTCTGCTTTCTGCGCAGCAGGTCAAATGCCAAAGCTACAATCAGCAGCAAGCCCTTGGCCACTTCCTGCCAGAAGGACTGAACGCCCAGCACCGACAGGCCGTTGTTGAAGCCCTGCATAATGAGAAGTCCGATAAACGCACCGGTCATGTTGCCGATGCCGCCGCTCATGGCGATGCCGCCCAGTACACAGCCGGTAACCGCATCAAACTCCAGCGCCTCAGAGGCAGAGGGCTGGCCGCTGTTCATACGGGCAGCCAGGATAATGCCGCCCAGAGCTGCCATCACAGCGGACAGGACAAACAGGCCTCCTACCACCTTCTTGGGCTGAATGCCTGCCAGACGGGCAGCGGTCTTGTTGCCGCCCACCATGTAAATGCTTCGTCCAAACCGGGTTTTTGCCAGAATCAGGGCAAAAATCAGGAAAAATACCAGGAAAATGATGATGGGGAGATAGATGCCCAGAATCCGGGTGGTGCCGATTTTCAAAAACGCCTGGTTGCTCACACCGATGGATTTACCGCCGCCGATGATGAAGGCCAGGCCCCGGAAAATGGACTGGGTGGCAAGGGTTGCGATAAAGAAGCTGATTTCCATTTTGGTTACCAGGAAGGCGTTTACCAGGCCGATGACTGCGCCTACAAGCAGCGTCACCAGGATGGCCGGCACCATGCCCCAGCCGTCTTGCAGCAGCAGCGCTACCAGTACGCCTGAGAAGGCACTGACGGAGCCGCAGGACATATCAATCTGCCCGGCAATCATCAGGTAGGTTTCACCGATGGCCACCAGTCCCACCACAGAGCAGGACACCAGAATGTTCATAATGTTGTTTTTGCTGAAGTAGGAGTTTTTCATGACGGTGAATACCACCACCATCAGCACCAAAGCAATGAAAATACCAAAATTGGAAGAGCCTGTCACCTTGCCCAGCAGGGACGACTGATTCCTCTCTTTCAACCGATTCATGTAATTTTAGCCTCCTATTCCGTTTCTAACATTGCATACTTGAGGATTTCCTCTTCCGAGGTCTGCCGGGGATTCAGCTCGGCGGTGATTTTGCCCTCCCGCATTACCAGAATCCGATCGGTCACACCCAGAATCTCCGGCAGCTCGCTGGAGATGAAGATGATGCCCAGTCCCTGCTTTGCCAGGTCACAGGCAATCTGGTAAATCTCCGCCTTGGCACCCACATCGATGCCCTTGGTGGGTTCGTCCAGAATCAGTACCTTGGGCCCGGCCTCCAGCCAGCGGCCCAGAATAACCTTCTGCTGATTGCCGCCGGACAGCTCGCCGATGGGCTTTTCCGCATTGGGGGTCTTGATGCTGAGCTTGTCAATGTTCCGCTGGGCTATCTCCCGCTCCTTCCGGCTGCTGAGAAGTCCATGCTTGCAGCAGTTCTTCATGGAGGCCACATTCACATTGTCTGTGATGGAGCGGATGGAGAAAATGCCCTGATCCTTCCGGTCCTCGGAGGCCAGGCCAATACCGGCGGCAATGGCCTCCTTGGGGCTTTTGAAGTGTATCGGCTTGCCCTCCAGGAGCACCTGTCCGTTTTTCCACTTGTCCGCGCCGAAGATAGCCCGCATGGTCTCCGTCCGTCCGGCGCCTACCAGTCCGGCAAATCCCAAAATCTCACCCCGGTGGAGCTGGAAGCTGACACCATGAACCCAAGGATTTTTCAAATCCTTGACTTCCAGAATCACATCCCCGATTTTGTTGTTCCGATTCAGGCCGTTGTAGATGTTGCCCAGATCCCGGCCCACCATCAGCTGCACCAGTTCCTTTTCCGTGGTGTCCTTGGTAGCCAGCTGCTTGACATACTTGCCATCCTTGAAAACCACCACCTGGTCAGTAATGGTGAAAATCTCCTTCATTCGGTGGGATACATAGAGGATAATCAGGTCTTCCGCCTTGAGCTTGCGGATGATGCGGAACAGTACATCGATTTCCGCATCGGACAAGCTGGCGGTAGGCTCGTCAAAGGCGATGACCTTTGGCTTTCTTCGGTAGGCCTTCATAATCTCCACCATTTGCTGGTGGGCAACAGACAGGTGCTGCACCTTGTCCGTAGCCCGGAAGGGGAGCTGGAACTCGTCGATGATCTCCTGAGCCCTCCGATTCATCTCCCGGGTATCAATCAAGTGAAGCTTGTTCCGGGGGATGGCCTCCATGAAGATGTTTTCCGCCACCGTCAGATAGGGAACCACCTGCCGCTCCTGGTAGATGATGCTGATACCTGCATGAATGGCGTCCAGGGGGGAGGAAAACTTCTGCTCCACCCCGTCCAGCAGGTATTGCCCGCCGTCGGCCTTGTAGTCTCCGTTGAGTACTTTCAGCAGAGTGCTCTTGCCGGCCCCATTTTCTCCCAGCAGTGCCAGCACTTCGCCGCTTTTTGCGGTGAAGCCCACATTGTCCAATGCCCGGACGCCGGGGAAAATTTTGGTGATGTTCTTAAACTCTAAGCTCGCCAAGGGTGCGCCTCCTAACTTTGTTCAAATTGCTGTATTCATTATATTTTTCATTTATATTTTTGTAAATAAAATATATTAACATCCACACCAAAAGTATTAACCTGATTTTCCCGGGACTTGCATTGGGCATTGTGCAATGTTATAATACACGAAGAAATGGTAAAGTTGTGCAAAAAGCGAGGAATAAAATCCCATGAAACACCAAACTTTTTTGTGGAAAAAGATATTTTTTCTCTACGGCACCCTGATAGTGGTGGTTTTTTCCGTGGTTTTCATATCCCTATTTGCGGTTCTGTCCAGTGCCGTGGAGTCCGAGCGCCACAACATTATGCAGCAGCAGCTGCAGCTGTGCTCCGCCACCCTGGACCCAAATATTGAGGATATTATGCAGACCCACACCCAGTTTCTGGGGAACCCCACCTTTGCCCGCTACTTGCAGGACGGAGCAGTGATTGACGGTGATGAGGACACCTCCCCCCTGGACCGGCAGCTCTCCGCCACCCGGGAGGGCTCCTGGCTCATCAACACCATTTTGCTCTATGACCGGGATTTCCAGCTGGTTGGCAGCAGTCTGTCCCATCCGGCTGGAGAGAGCTATTACAGCTGGCTGACGGACTATGTATCCGCCTTTGCCAGCACCCTGGGCTTTCGTGCCTTTTTTACCGTGGAGGGGCGGCTGTTTTATATTGGCTCTATCTACGCCGAGGACAACTACGCTTATAACGGCTATTTGGTTTTTGAGCTGTTTTTCGACAGATTTTTTTACGCTTTTCTGTCCGACAGCGCCCAGGACTTTGCCTACACCTTCATTACGGACGGAGAAAATCTGGTTCTCTCCTCTGACCGGGAGCTGTAACAGCTTCCTTTTGCTCCCGAGGGCAGTCAGGAGGCAGAGCTGGCAGGAAACACCTATTCTGTATTCTCCTGCACCAACAGCGCTTACAGCAACTGGAAAATCTATACCCTTCTCAGCCCCCAGAGTTTCTGGGATGTGCTCATGGAGCAGTTCACCATTGTCTGCATGCTGCTGCTCCTCTCCCTGCTGGCAACCCTTATTGTCAGCTTCCTCATCGCCAAGAAAATCACCAAACCCCTGGGGCAGCTGTCAGAGTCCTTCGGGCATTTGAAGCAAGGGCAGTACCCGCCCCCTCTGACTGTTACCTCCCGGGATGAAATCGGTCAGCTGATCAACGGCTACAATCATGTGGTGAAGTCGCTGCAGCAGCTGACAGAAAACCTGGTGGCACAACAGGCGGAAAAACAAAAATATGAAGTGGCCGCCATCAAAACCCGGCTGGACCTGCTCCAATCCCAGATTCAACCCCACTTCATCCACAACACCCTCAACGGTCTGAACTGCATGGCCATGGAGGCAGGAAACACAGAGCTAAGCCAGACGATTACCAGCTTCAACGCCCTGCTCCGGGCGTCCATCAGCACGGAAAGCGACTTTTACACCGTGGAAAGCGAGATTGCCTGCATCCGCCACTATATGCGTATCCAGAGTATGCGCTACGGAGACCGGGAGGTGCAGTGCCAGGTGGATGTGGACGAGGAGGCAAAGGCAGCGCTGCTGCCCCGGCTGGTATTGCAGCCTCTGGTGGAAAACTCATTGTACCATGGGATTCTCCCCTGTGACGACCGGGCAGGTCTGATACTTGTGACCTGCAAAACCGACGGAACGACTCTTTTCGTATCCGTCCGGGACAACGGAGTGGGCATCAATCCGGAAAAGTTGGAGAAGATTCAAACCGGCGAGGGGGTATCCCCCAGCGGCTACAACCATATCGGCATCAAAAATGTGAAGGAGCGGTTACAGCTGCTGTATCAGCAGGACTGCCATTTCCAGATCAGCAGTCAGGCAAACACAGGCACCACTATCTCTTTCCAGGTACCCTATCGGAGGTATTGAAATGCAGAAAACCATTCTTATTGTGGAAGACGAATTTACCGCCCGGAAGCTGCTGCGGATGCAGCTGAGCCACCTGCCGGAGTACACCATCGTGGGAGAGGCAGGGAACGGTCAAAAAGGGCTGGAGCTGTTTCACACCCTTCACCCGGATATTGTGATTACGGACATTGAAATGCCCATAATGAATGGCCTGGATATGTTCCAGGCCATTCGGGCGGAAGCTCCTCGCCAACCAGTGATTATCTTAAGCTGCTATGAGTCCTTTCAGTACGCCCAGCGGGCAATCCAGCTCCGGGTGCACGATTATCTGGTAAAGGACATGGTGACAGTGGAGGAGCTGAAGGCCTGTCTGGACGGGATTGCCGTCACCTCCCCCATTGGCAGCCGTCTTTCCGCCCAGATGCCCTATTCCCCCGGGGACGGTCTTGAGAACCTGCGGGGTGTGCCGGACTCCTTCGTCAAAGCGGTGGAGCAGGATGTGGAACGGCTGTCCACCAGCTTTTTCTGCCATGAAAAGCAGCAGGTGCTGGAGGAAATCCGCCGGCTCTACAAAACCCACCTTACTGGCATGACCCAGTTCTGCTTTTTGCAGAGAATCAACCACATTGTCATCTCCTGGATTGTAAACGAGTGCGTCCGCTACCAGCTCTCCACAGAGGACATTCTCTCCGGGGTGGGTTCTCCCCTTTCCTACCTGGAAAACATCAACGGAGCGGACGCCGCCTGTGACCTTATGTGCCATTGGGTAGGCAATCTCATGGATGGGGTCAAGGAAACCAGCCGGGAGAGTGTGCGTATTAAAAGCGTCGTGACCTACCTGAACGAAAACTACAACAAGGACCTGAATCTGCAAAGTATCGCCGACCACTTCCACATCCACAAGGTATACCTGTCCCGCTCCTTCAAAGAGGAGACCGGGGTGAATCTGGTGGCGTATCTCAACTACCTGCGCATTGAGAAGGCGAAGCTGCTTTTGTGCCTGGACACCTACAAAACCAATGAAATCGCCTACATGGTAGGCTTTAACAACACCCAGAATTTCTACAATGTATTCAAGCGGCTTATGGGCTGCTCTCCCTCGGACTATGTGCAGAAATTCCGGAAAGATGGCAAGTCCACCTGAACCTTACCGGAATATACGGTAACCGCAAATTCCGGAATGGTCAGTACAGCCGATTGGTTTTTCGATATGCTACAGGCGGCACCCCATATTTCTCCCGGAAGGCCCGGCTGAAATGGTAGGGATTGGAAAAACCGCACTGCGCCGCTATCTGCCCCACAGACAAATCACTTTTCAGCAGCAGGGACTCGCCCCTTTCCAATCTCACATTGAGAATATACCGTTTGGGGGACACGCCGAATACTTCCTTCCACAAGGCACATAGCTTCTTTTCCCGCAGGGAAAAAATACGGCACAGCTCCTCTACCGTGATTTCCGAAAAATTCTCCCGGATATAGGTATCCACCATTTTAATCAGCCGGTCATCGTAGGCGTGCTCGCCTTCTTCCTCGCAATACTGCTGCACCACCAGGTTCAGCGCATAGAACAAGCTTACTGACAGTTTCCAGCAACCGCTTTTTGCATATTGCAGGCACTGGGACATGAGCATAAGGGGGAACTGGGAGGGAGGAAAGCTCTGGGGCAGATTACAGGGAATGGGCGCTTCTCCAAAAAATTCAAACCACCAAAACCGCCAATTCTCGCCTACGCAGCCATAGGAAAAGTTTCTTTCCGGCCGCATATACACCAGGGTACCACGTTCTGCGGAAATCTTTCTTCCGTCTACAGCCACTTGTCCTTCCCCTTCCAGGGTATACAGAAAATAAATCTTACCCTGGGTAATTTCTTTTCTGGGGATCTGATAGGAGCTGTCTGCATCAATATAGAATATGGTATCCAGCAGCAAGCCCTGGGTAGGTTCCGGTTTTTCACATACGGAAAAATCCAGATACATAATCAGTAGCTTCCGAATTCTCTGGCTGCGGCGTAAAATGCCTCCACATTCTCCACCGGCGTATCCGACTGGATATGGTGGGCAGGAGAGAGGATGAAGCCGCCTCCCGGTGCACAGCCCTCAATCAGCCGCTTTACCTCCCGACGCACATCCTCCGGTGTTCCGAAGGGCATGATATTCTGCACATCCATAGCACCATACATGGTGATTCTGTCCCCGAAACGCTTCTTGAAAGCAGTGGGCTCCATGGCCATGGGCTGAATGGGGTTGAGTACATCCAGTCCAATTTCAATCAGATCGTCCACCACATCCTGCAAATTGCCGCAGGAGTGGTAGCACAGCTTGATGTTGGGATTTGCCTGCTTGAAGGCGGCAAACATCTTGGCGTACCGGGGCTTAAAGTACTTCCGCCACATGGCAGGAGACATCATCATGCTCCGTTGGGTGGCAATGTCATCTCCCAGCCAAACCATATTCACCCCCAGGTCAATGAACTTCAGACCCATTTGCAGAGGGAACTCCATCACCTTGTCCAGGAAGGGCTCCACAAAGTCCTCCTCCATGGCCAGGTCCATCATAAAGGTATCCAAGCCTCTTAAGTACCAGGCCGCCTCAAAAACACTGCACTGGCAGGAACCGATAATCCACTTATCCTTGCCATACTCTGCAATGGCCTTTTTGGTGGCCGCAATCACATCCACCGCATCCTCTGCACAGGGCATCTGATAGCTTTCAATGGCTTCCTCCTCCGCCAGAGGGTGCTTCACAATTTCCGTAAAATGTCCGGTTTCGTTCTTCACATTCCGCCAGGTGATGCCGTAGGGACACACATACTCCGGTGTATCTTTGTAGTAAAAGCTGTTTTCCAGTCCGGAGGCAATTTTCACCATGTCATTTCCCAGAATGACGCCCAAATCCCCCTCATTACCGTACTTTTCTCTCAGTTTCTCTTCAATCTCCGGTGTATAGGTGGCACACACAGGAACTCTGTCCGGCTCCTCATGGGCAATGGCCATGGCTACCCGCTCTCTGGAATTCATAACATACATCCTTTCCTTTGTAATGATATGGCGAATGTCGCCCGTTTGGGGCTTCCGACATCCTGTTTCCATGCAATCATAGACCCAATTTTCCGGATTGTAAATATAAAAAAACGCTCTGCATATGAAAAAACGCTATTTGCTCAGTATGTTGTATATATCATATAATTTAATATATCGTTTTTTGTGCAAAAAAGAGGAGGGTTTTCCCCCTCCTCTTTTCATTATTTGTTGCTGTTATATTCCTTGACTGCTTCGTACATGGCAATCAGGTTCTCAGCCGGTGTCTTGGCCACCACATTATGAATGGGGGCAAACACATAGCCGCCGTTTTTGGACAAAATCTCCAGCCGCTCCTTTACCTGCTGGCGCACCTGTTCCGGGGTGCCAAAAGGCAGGGTCTGCTGGGTGTCCACGCCGCCGCCCCAGAATACCAGCTTATCGCCGTACTTCTCTTTCAGCATATGGGGATCCATTCCCTTGGCGGACAGCTGCACCGGGTTCAGAATATCCACGCCCATATCCACAAAGTCGTCCAGGTAGTTCACAATGCTGCCGCAGCAGTGGTAGAAGGTTTTCCAGGGGGTATTCTCATGCACCCAGTCGTTGATGCGCTTGTAATAGGGCTTATACAGCTCCCGGAACACCTCGGGACGGAAGAATTCGCCGTTCTGGGTACCGAAGTCAGTGCCGCTGATCCAGACAATTTCAATCCGGTTCCCCACCGCCTGGCGGTAAATTTCCAGATTTTTCAGCATAGTCTGGGTCTGGATTTCAAAAACCTCCTGGATGTACTCCGGATACAGCATATGGGCCATCAGCCAGTCATCAAACTTCCGGATACCCTTGGGAGCCAGCACATGAGGACCGGGCACCATGGCGCTGTCACCCAAGCCTGCACCGCCCAGGTTGCCGATGATGGCGTAATCCGTTCCCTCGTACAATGCCTTGGATTTGTCCTCCAAGTATCTGGCGGTTTCCTCATCCATCACGCCAAAATCATCCTTGAAGTCCTCCGCAGGGGTCAGCTCGTCCTCGTCATACGCCGGAGCCCGGTTGATGTTGTCGAAGAAGCTGCCGCCGGCAGGCATATGGCCGCTGGGGGGCACGGTACGGTTCCCCTGGGGATATATATATACGGAGCCGTCCTCTGCCACATCATAGGCCTCTCCCTGGGAAATCATGGTGGGAGTTCCATCAGGCATGGTAAAGGGCTTGAGCCCGCCTGCCTTCACGCCAAACATATCAGAAGGCATATTCAGGCCAATCACATCACTTCCGGCATAGGCCATCATGTCCGGGTCAATTTTGCCCAGCATCTGGAAAATCTCCGTAATCTCAATGGGGTGATTTTCCATGCCCAAAGCTGCACGCAGCTTATAGAGGGTACTGGCATTCATGCCGGTCTGACCGGTGGCGCCCAGGTCCACCGGAACCCGATCCGGCTGCCGGTGGTGAATTGTCTCAATGATTCTTTCACGGGAAGTCATAAGGTTTGCTCCTTTCCTGTTTTACAGCAATCGGGGGGTTCCCCCATTTTTTATGTTCATTATAGCAAAAGGAATCTGCAAAATCATGCCGTATGTTTGTTCAAAATTGCTTTTTCCAAAATTTAATCACCCGCTGTACAGAAGCCAGCCGCTATGCTATACTGAATTTATAGAAAAGGAGGGTGTCCAAAATGTATATTCGAGAATATGAGCCGTCTGACTGTCCGGCTATGGCGGCGCTGTTTTATGATACGGTGCACCGGGTGAACTGCCGGGACTATGCCCCGGAGCAGCTGGATGTGTGGGCCACCGGGCAGGTGGATCTGGAAAGCTGGAACCGGTCCTTCCTGGCCCACCATACCCTGGTAGCCATCCAGGACGGCATTTTGGTGGGCTTTGGGGATATGGACAGCACCGGGTATTTGGACCGGCTCTATGTCCACGCCGATTATCAGGGGCAGGGCATCGCCACCGCCTTGTGCGACGCCCTGGAAAAAACCGTCCCGGGCCCCATCACCACCCACGCCTCCATCACCGCCCGGCCTTTTTTTGAAAGCCGGGGCTACCGGGTGGTAAAGGCTCAGCAGGTACAGCGGCAGGGAATCTTCCTGACCAATTATGTGATGGAAGGGAAATATCAGCGTATTTAACCACAAATTTACAGGCAACGGTGGCAAAGAAGTACGAATCCGCCGTGCCTGGATTGATTGAAATTTGAACTTCAGAAAGGAGAAACAGTATGAAACAAGTATATGATTTTCTGAAAAAGGCTGGGACCTATTATCTTGCCACTGTGGAGGCAGATCAGCCGAGAGTGCGTCCTTTCGGCACGGTGAACGAATTTGAGGGAAAGCTTTACATTCAAACCGGCAAGGCAAAGCCGGTGAGCCGTCAGATTGCCGCAAACCCCAAGGTGGAAATCTGTGCATTTTCCGGTGGGGAGTGGATTCGCATTGCCTGTGAGCTGGTGGAGGACGACCGGGTGGAGGCCAAAAAGTCCATGCTGGATGCCTACCCCAATCTTCGGGGAATGTACGACGAAAAGGACGGCAACACCCAGGTGTTCTACATGAAAAATGCCACGGCGACCATCAGTTCCTTCACGAATCCCCCTGTGGTGATTACATTCTGATGGAAGAAGCTGCCTTTGTTCCTCCCTGGGCATAATCAAGCCCCATCTGTCAGGCAGGGTATCCAGTCTGACAGATGGGGCTTTCTTCGCAGCTTGTTTTCGTCTTGATTGCCGCCTGTAAATCTACATTTTCCAGGCTTGTACGGCTGTATTCATCAGAAATTTGTTTGAAACTCCCTTCTCTGGATTCTACCGGCTTGTTCCTTGGCAAGCGGCAGATATTTTCGGAAGTTTTCACCGTCTGTTACGCCATATTTATTTCCCACAAACACCCACTCACAGTATTCAGAAAACAAAAAGTATGCCAGGTTTTCTCGCCATTGGGCATAGGTGATTCCCTTTTCCTTCAGCAGGTTCTCATAATAATAATCTACAGCAAAGTTCTTGTCCTCCCGGGTCATGTAGAAAAAGGCGTTTTCCTTCTCCTCCCCATGGGCAATCAGGCGGGCAAAGGAGGCAGGATATGGTAGCAGACCGCCGCATTCCCAGTCTATGAGAACCGCCCGATTTTCCGTAGCAATCACATTGAAGGGAAGCAAATCATCGTGACAAAGCGTCCTGGGAACGGAGGCATACACCTGCAAAAACTGCTGAAATACCGCCTCCAAAAGGGAATCGTTTAAATACCGGGCTCTGTTTTCCAGGTTTTGGAGGCTTCTTTCAAAGGTATATCCCACACCTGCAAGGGTTTGGTCCTCCCAGGTTTTTCTTTGGAGGGCAATCAGGGCATCCAGTGCCAAAGTCAGTTTTCTCCGATTGCAGTTGCGCAAGTCCTCCCCCCCGATATACTCCATCAACAGGTAGACTTTATTATCTTCCCCAATGGTCTGGTAAATCCTGGGCACACTATCCCCTGGGGTGCTTGCCAGAATGGACTGGTAAATTTCTGCTTCCTTTTCTTTGGCTTCCTTTAAGATATACCGGGCATCCCCATTATCGATTTGCCATACCTGGTACGTCTCTCCATCTTCCTCGTGGGTGAGCTGCGTCACCTGCACACCGTCTCCCATGGGAACAGCGGTAATCTGCCCCATAATTTTTCTCAATTCCATATGTATCCCCCTCCTTTATCCATATCTATATGCAAAACCGGGCACCTGTCAGTACAGGTGCCCGGTCAGCTTGTCAAAAAACTACCAAAACGCCCTCATATCTGGTATAATACGGATATG
>DSLFC04101__coassemble_254_pt1 | contig 68692 bp, 79 predicted proteins | sample DSLFC04101__metabat2_low_PE_008 | metagenome-assembled genome bin DSLFC04101 | reverse complement strand
AAACCTGAAAGCCACGGAATCCCCCCGCCTCGGCGTTGCCGAGGCACCCCCCTTTGGCAAGGGGGGCTTTGGTTGTCCCTTCGGCTTTTGCAGGGTAACGATACCGGGCACTGGAGGGGCAGTAACGATTTGCTGAAGATTACCGTGCGAAATTGTCCGCGGGCACTGCCCGCCGATACCGGGAAGATTCATAGAATCAGGGCCTGCTGCAAAACTTTCATTTTGCAGCAGGCCCTTTTCTGTGTTTATTGCCCCGTCTGGGTTTTCTCCCCAGGGGTTTTCTCGTGCTGGGTTCCGAAATAGAAGGACACCACCATGGATATGATGATCATGGCGTTGTCCGCCGTGATGTCCCCCCGGAAGGACAGCACCGCAAAGACCGTAATCACCACCAGGGTGACAAGGGTCTTGACTTTCAGAAGATTTTTGATACTTTCAAGCATTCTGTGCGCTCCTTTCCAAATCTGCAATCCGATGGTTGATAACCTTGATTTGCTCCTCCACCACAGGCATCCGCCGGGCAAAGTTGTTATGCTCCCGTACTTCCCGGGTCAGGTCCTGGATTTTGGTATCCGTGACCGCCTGGGCTATCTTTATGGCGTTTTCGCTTTTCCGGGCGGTGATGAGGCTGGTGACAATCACACCCAAAAGGGACATCCCCCCGGTAATCAAGGCCACCAAAATGGCCTCGCTCATGGCTACACCCCCAGGATTTTGCCCCAGGTGGCGGGGCCGGCAATGCCGTCTGCCGTCAGTCCCTTGGCCTTCTGGTAGCTTTTCAGGGCCGCCACAGAGTTTACGCCGAACACCCCGTCAATGCCGGAGCTGCCGCAGGGGTAGCCCTGGGCAATGAGGGCTCCCTGGAGGATTTTGGCGGCGTCCCCACGGGAACCGGACTTTACCACCGGCAGGCCCTCAATCTTCCCGGAGGGCTGGGGGGTGGGTTCCGGTGTGGGAGTGGGCTGGGGCTCCCCTTCTGCCACATAGTCGGTGTTATAATACCGGCAGATACCCTGGCAGATGGCCGCCCCGATCTGAGCCTTGTTTTCCGTCAGCCACTTGGCAACCTGGGGCACATCGTGGAAGTCCACCTCCACATAGGCGGTGGGGGCGACTGCCGCCTGAATTTCATAAAGCCCCGGGTTGGCGGTGATGTTGCTGCTGGTGCCCGGGGTGATTTTGTCCAGGGTCTCCAGAATTGCCTGGCAGACCTGGAAGCCCTTGCCGGTAAGATCCAGGGCCATCAGCCGGGTGCCGCTGACCTTTCCGTCAAAGGCGTTGGTGTGGATGGGCATATGCAGGTCCGCCTTCCACTCGTTACTCTCCTTCACCCGGTCGTACATGGTGCCGTAGTCGCCGCACTTTACTTGGAAGCCGCACCGTTTCAGGTGGGCAGCCAGCTCCCGGGCGATGCCCCGGCACACCTCCTGCTCGTTGGTGCTGAGCCCCGCATACACATTGGCAGGCTGGCTGCTGGGGGACAAATAGATTTTCTTCATGGTTTTATTCCTCCTTGCTGCTGATAATTTCCTCTGCTTCCTCCCGGGTCAGGATACGCCCCACGGCATTTTCCACCATGGAAGCGTCCCAAAGGCCCAGGCGGTACCATCTTTTAATCATTTCCTTCATGCCAGAACTCCTTCCGTGAGGGTTCCCGTCATCATGGCGGTGTAAACCAGCTGGGCCTCCAGCCGGTCCAACCGGGTTGGGGCGGGGTCGTTGGCAAAGGGGATATAGACCTGAATTTCCTGATAATCCCCATCTTCCCAGGCAAACTTCTCCACATTGTCAATGGGGGCTGCCTCCGGCTTAATCACGGTTTTGGGTTGCAGATAGCCCTTTGTCAGGTCGTAGCTTTCCAGAATATTGCCCTCCAGGTCATACACCATCATTTCCACCTCCCCACCACCAGCATATTCGTCTGGATGGTCTGCTGTCCCATATCCGGCAGATTACAGTCGAAATTTGCCACATTTGTGTTCTGGATTGTCGCCGTATCCCCGTAGCACGGGGCATAGGTAGTTCCGCAGGCGGCATTGGCCAGCGCCGCAGCCACCGACAAAAAGCCGAAGGGCAAGGATACATTGGCACAGTTATACACGCCGCCCCAGGCATTTGTTCCCCAGTTTGTGACGGTTCTGCTGGTTTTGCCCCAGCATTCCGCCCGCCCGCTGGCCCACTTCCGGTAGTTCCAGATTCCCGATGTGCCTGTCGCTACCACGTAGTCCGGGGCGATTTTGGAGGAAAGCAGGTAGTAGTTTTTTGTGGCAGAAAGGTCCGGGGCCGGAGGGTCCAGCAGGTAGTTCTCATTTTTTCCTGTGTTGGCTGCCTTGGTGAACAGATACAGCCTGTCCGTGGTTGGACTCAGGGCAATGCCGCCCAGGTTTTTATCATCCCGGGACAAATACAGCGTGGGGGTTCCGCCGGCGGAGTCCACCCGCAAACTGGTTCCGTGCACGGATATGGGCACATTGAAGTTGAATGTACGCTCGCCCCAGTCAAAAACAGGAACGCCTTTGCTCAGCGTTCCGGACAGGGTGAAGTGCATGGCTTCATCCTGGGCGTATATCCGGAAGTCATAGGCATTCAGATAGGAAAGCCCCGTAAGCGCCAGGTTTGCCCTATAGGTGTTGTCCGTTACGGTGGCAGGAATTTCCGTTGCGGTACTCCAGCTGCTTTTCCCTTTCTCCACATACTGCACCGTCAGATACAGCTTGTTTGCCCTGGATGCGGAGAAGTTGGCGTTCCAGAAATTGCCCTTGCAGGTCACCGTAACCGTGTCGCCGGTGGGCTCATCTCGTGTGATCTGAGGAACACAGGTCAGGGGGATGTAGGGGTGCATATCTATATCCTTGTAGGTGGAATTGTAATACCCCCGGCTGTCCCATACCTCAAATACATAGTGCCACTGAGAAGCGGTCTCAAAGGTTGCCCTATACTTCCCGTCCTCCCCGGCAACCGCATCCACCCCATTGATCCGGACGGAGCGCAGCGCAGCATAATTCCGGGCCTCCACGTTGGCTGCGGCAACAATGGTGGAGATGTACCGGATTGCCTGGCCATCGGTCAACGCCAGGGTTGTGGCATCCGTAATTTCAAAATCTCCCCGGATTGTGGGTTTGCTTGCAGCTTCGGGAGCAGTTGCCCGGAATGTGGTGGTCGTTTCCCCAATCTTTGTGGCGCCGGAATAGGTCTGGCAGGTGAGGATTACGGTGCCATACTTGGCGTTGGGAATCTGCTGGTAAAATTCATCCGCAGGCATTTCCCAGGGGATAGACGTTTCCGCAGTTTTGGTAGCAATGAATCCAGACTTTTTCCCAAACACATAGGATATGGTGTGGGTAAAGGAGGGGCTTGCCCGGGATATGGAAATCAGGGTGGAGCCGCCAATATCGGCGTTAACCGCATAGATGGCAGAGGCTCTGGGAATGGTGGTCAGCGCCCATGTGCCGGTCATTTCCATGGCTCCGGGGGCGTAGTCACTGGCTGAGCTTACATCCGGGGTGGACACGGAAAAGCTCATGGTTTTCTTGCCGTTGGAGGCATGGGCAACCGTAACCCGGCCACTTTTGATCATCTGTTCCGGCGGGTCATCGGTGGAAATCTGGAACCTGAAATTACTGATGGCAATGGTCTTGCCCCCTATTTCAATATTCCAGTTGTGGGTCTGGCTTGACCAGAAGCCGGAATTGCCCCTGACGATGGAAAACGCATAGGATACCAAAGAGGTATTGTCCGTCACATTGGTGCTCTCCTCCGTCAGAATCAGTTTGAGACTGTATCCCCTTTCGCCGGCTTTTGTGAATCCTTGTTTTTGTAATGCCATCCTGTTAACCTCCAACCCAGAAGCAGGCGGACCGCCCGGTTCCGTAATCCTCAAATCTTGCGTTTTCCCCCACAATCAAATACTGCCCGGCGGTCAAATCCCTTGCCTTCACGCCTTCCTTTGTTGCAGTCAGGATTTCAGTACCATCACGTGTCACTTTCATACCCGCTTCATCCAGCAGGTTTTTCATCGACTGTCCTTCATTGGAGATACTGAGGCCTTCCCTGTCAAAGTGAAATCCGGTTCCTGTGATGTGCACGCCTTGGGCATTTTGCAAAGCCTGGGTAAATTTCAGGGAAAGCCCCTCTGCGGTCAGGTCGAAAATGCCCTCTTTCTTCGCCGTTTCCAAGGTGTCGTCGATTCCGTCAATCCGGTTATTGATTTCACTGACCGACCCGAAAATCGAGCCTTCCGTAATCTCGAAATTGACCTCTTTCTTCACCTCCTGGACAATCAAGTCCCTGGTGTCCTCCGGAGCCGGTGTCCAGTCGGTGGCCTTGTTGCCATTTTCAACCATCATGTGTCCATAGGTTAGCGTACAAGCAACGCCTTCTACACCACTGTTGGCACGAAGCCCAATGCCCAAAAACAAAGGTGACTCTGTCCTTGTGACCCGGAGGGTTTTAACGACTCTGCTCCAATCGGTGCCAATAGACCCGGTAGCCCATTCGTAGGATAACCGGGTGCCAGCCTCATTGAAGAACTGTACGAGAAAACTATTCCCATCGTAAGCCACATCGCTTTTCACATCACAGCCGATGGTGTATACCTCACCATTTTTCACTTGGATTTTCTCAAGCTCTGTGTATGTTCCTGCGGGAATCGTGATTTCTTCCCCTTCTATCTTTGCGTTGCCTATAAGCCGGATGCAGGTATCGTCCCAGAACTGCGTGCCAAGTTGAAGGTTTCTTCCGCCCACCTGCACCTCATTTACCGCCTCCCAGGAGGAATCGCATACCGGAGTGGTGTACTCGGTTTTCGTGGGGTTGGCATAGATGATTTTGGAGCGGGTCCAGAGATATTTCCCGGCGCTCCAGGCAGGGGGCTTTTCCACCCAGCTGCCGCCGGTCTGTTGGGTCTTGGAGGTGGAGAGGTAGTACTGCTCTGTGATGGATGTAATGGTGGTGCCGGAAGTGCCTGTGGAGCCCTTGGCACCTGTGATGCACACAGGCTTGCTCTCCTCCACGCCGCCGTTACTCAGGGTGGTCACGGTTTTGCTCCACATGTACTTGCCGTTGACCCAGGTTGGTGCTGTGGTTGACCAACTGCCCCCGGTAAGCGTGGTAGAGCTGGTGGACAAATAGTACTGCACATCTATGGACTTGACACCAACACCAGATTCTCCGGTATCACCCTTGTCTCCCTTGATTTTCGTCCAGGCGTACTTCTTAGGGTCAGTGCTGTCCGCCTGGGTGTAATCGGTGTACTGACCGATATACAGTTTATTGGTGCTGTCCGTGGTGCTGAAGCCGCTGGTGCCGGTGGCATTGTTAGCGTAAGCCACGTGGAAGTACGGGGTCTTTCCGTCAGCACCGGCCTTACCGGGCGTACCGTTTGCCCCATCCGCGCCTTTGATTTTGCTCCAGGCGTAGTCTCCCGGATTGGTGCTGTCCGTCTCGGAGAAGTCCACATACATGCCGATATACGCCCGGTTGCTGTCCGAGACCGTAAAATCGGTTGCACCGTCGGCGCTGTTGGCGTAGGCGATGTGGGTATAGCTGGTTTTTCCATCCGCCCCTTTCGGACCCTGGATGCCCCGGTCACCCTTCGGCCCCTGAAGCCCCGGAACACCCTGGGGGCCGGTGGCGCCTGCAATGCAGGTGGGGGCGCTGTAGGATACGCTTCCGTCCCCTTTGGTGGTTTTGGTTCGGCTCCACATGTATTTTCCCTCTGTCCACTCCGGTGCAACCTCGCTCCATGTGCCACCAGAAAGCTTGGTTTTGCTGGTGGATAGATAATACTGGTTGACTGTGCCTGTGACAGACGAACTTTCCACCCGGCTCACCATCAACTTTATCTCCTCACTGGTTTGATTGATCATCGTCTCCAGCTCTGTTTTTGATTTCTGCACTGCTTGCGATATACCGATTGTATAGTCCTTTTTTATCACCTCCGCCACCTCGTGGAGCTCATTGGAGGCTTCATTGTCCCCGGCTACATCTGCGCCAGTCAGACTACGTACTTCCTTCCCCAATGTTATTTGGCTACCAGATGGGATTAGCAAGTCCTCCGTTTTTTCAGTCAGGCGGAATCTATCATCCAGTCCATATGCCGGTATTCTTACCAGAATACTATCTCCCACACGGAAGCAGTCTATGGATTTATCCATTAAAGACAAATCCATAGCAGTCAGGCTTATTGATGTGACAATTAGTTTATTCTCATCCAGCCATTTCTTTGCCTTTGCCAGCAGGTTCTCCGGCAATGTTACATCGTCCCAAGTTTCCGTTCGGCAAATGAAACCACGGAATTTTTTAGCTTCTTCATCGACAATATAATCCACGCCATTGTTGACGCTGCTAATGGTCAATCTCTGGCCTGTCTCCTCGTCCTTTGCACCATACGGCAGCACGGCCGTGGCGATGGATGTATTGATTCCTGCCCTTGAAAAGTTCAGTGTATTTTCCAAAGTAATCTCCTGTTTTGAGTAGCCCGTAAGCTCGTTCAACCAGGATATCACCCTGCTCCCATCCTCATCCGTAGAGAACACAAAATACCCTCCGCAGCGTTCCAGGAGCTTGTTCAGTACATCCAGCGTAGATTCCGCATTTTCACTCTCCATCCGGATATATTCATTGGGATCCGTTACAGTAACCTTCCCCATCCGAAACTGCTTTTGTGCCTCCGCCACCTGCTGGTTGTATACATCCAACACCGCCTGAAAAATCTCCCCGGGGGCCTTCTGATACAGATACGGGCGATGAATCGCATCATGGAAGAAGCACAGCTCTCCCTCACAGGTCACTGTACGTTCATTCGATGCTCCGTCCTCCAGGTATAAAACCCGACCCCGATATACAAGGCCGCCATCCCGGAACACCTCCACAATGGTCTTGTACTCGATGAAATCCATGTAAGCCGGATGCCCCGGTGGCATAGTAAGCACGGCCGTACCGCCTTTATTCAATGCGGTAGTTGTGGTCAGCGTCATCATGGTATATTCATCCAGTCTGGAATCGTAAACCAGTTTTCCATCCGCTGTTATTTGAATCACCAGAGCACCGCCTCCCGGTAAGTTATTTTCACTACAGCATCTCCGTCTGCATAGTATTTCAGCTGGCTTTCTCCCGGCAGCAGGAGCAGATCCGGCCACAGGTAAGTTCCCTCACTCACTGCCCTGGCAACTGTGCCATAGGTCAGATGTACTGTCCCTGTCCCTGCAACCTCAATAACGGGCACAACGACTTTTCTCCCGGCATTCACCAGATTTTCCGTCTGCTCCAACTGCGTTGGCGTCAGCTGTATCACGGTATCAGCAACGGCATATAGCCAGGGGTCAACCGTTCCCGTGATGGAAACAGCTGCATGGGCCATATCGTTGTAGAGCCTTGCCACACCTACGCTTCCATTTAGATAGTGTGCATCATCGTCCGGCCCCAGGATTTTATAGGTATAGCCATCCAGCTGACTGATTATGCTACGGATTGCCTCTTCCCGGCTTTCCCGTGTGCCGTCAGACCGTTCCAGCGTCACGGACAGGCTGCGCATTTTGTAGATGGGGATTCCATCGGTAAGCACTGTGGAAATGTCCCACACGCCGTCTCCTGCCGGCTTGTCCACCATATTGGTTTTCTTTTCCGGCGGGCTCAAATACCAATAGGATAGTGTCCACCCATTTTCTGCGGTGTTATATGCTCCAATAATCGTTTTCCGCTTCTGAATCATTTGGCCCTCCTTTCCGCCAGGATTCGTTCCAGCCCCAGAGCTTTATCCATTCTTTGGGCCGTTCCTCCAACCAGCCTGTTTCCGTCCAGCACCACAACCTGCCCTGCTTTTATGGCCTCCAGGATTTTCTCCAGCATTCCGTTGGATTCCTGCGCCGCCACCTGGTAGGTCTGCGCCTGCCGGCTGGCATCCTTTAACGCTACATCCCGGAGGACCGTGTAACTGGAAGGTTCTTCATAGGCTTCCAGCATAGCCTCCGACTGATTTCTTGCCGCTTCAGCCACCTCCGGGGTTTTCTCGTCAACGCCAATGATAAGGCCATCTCCAGCATCGTTTCCAATCTTCCTCGTTTTTCGTGACGGTGAATGGGAATCAAGCATATATCGCTGCGTACCGAGAATTCCACGGTTTATCATTGTCTCCGAAGCGCCTGTTAAAGTTGGCAGTTTTGACAGTAGTCCATCCGCAAGGCCCTGACCTGCGTCTCCACCGATTCCATATGCATCATTGTAAGCATTTTGGAACTTGCCCATGGCCTCCTTATAGGCATTTTCGGCTTCTTCGACCATCTCTTCCGTGTAACCATCAACGCCGTCTTCCCAGTTCTTCCTGAATTCCTCGGCTTTCAGTCTTGCGTCTTCCGCCTCGTTTTCCAAAGTCTTCAGCACTTTTGCAGTCTCCCGGTCAATGGTTGCGGAATAATCTGCGTAGGCGTTTTTCTTCCCAAGCAGAATGTCCTGTGCCTCCTGGTAACTGCCTTCCATGGCGGCAACCTGGGCGTCTTCGTACTCCAGAATCGTGTCCCGATAGTTTTGGTAATTCCCTTCTGCTTCCTCCAAGGCCAGCTTCTTTTCGTCCAGTATTTTCTTCTCCTCGTTCCAGGCGATCCCATACTGTCCGATTATTCCCTGGATGCGGATCATCTCCCGGTCATTGCCTTCCTTCCTGGCCTGTTCCAGATCATCAGCCAGTTCTGTCTGCTTCGCAACATATTCCTCGTATTTCTGATTCGTAAGCGCAAGCTGGGCATCGTAGTCCTTTTGGGCAAGCTCTACCGCTTCCATGGCTCCAGCTTCCTCCTGCAGAGCCTTTACATAATCGGCATTCCCTGCCTCCAGAAGCGCATTTACCGTCTTCTGCTTTATGACCTCCTCAATGGATGTAGTAAGATCATCATACCGCTGGATTACGCCATCCACCATCTTGTATTCCGTTCCCAGTGCTTCGTTCAGCTGTCCCAAAATAAAGTCCACTCTGGCCTGGTCTTTTTCCTGTACTTTTCCAGAGGCATCTGCCAGTCCTTGCAGCTCCGTCGCCAGGTCAGACACATGGCCCATTTGTGCATCAATGCCGGACATTGTTTTTTCGGTTGCTACCTGTTGGGTTTCAAAAGCCTCCGCAGCCTTATTCACTGCATCCAGCAATTCCAGTTCTGCATCCGTCAGGTGCTGGGTTGGCTCGTAGCTGTCTTTTGCGGCCGTTGCATAAGCTACGATGCCTAATGTCAGCGCAGTTATTCCCGTCAGAACCAGTCCTACAGGGTTCGCTTTCATCACAAGATTCAGAGCCTTTTGGGCAGCCGCCTGGGCATTTGTGGCGATTGTTGCCGCAGAGGTTGCCGCCGTGAATCCCACCACTGCAGTTGCCACACCCGCCACCGTGCCGCCAATGGCAGGCCCGTTTGTGCGCACCCAGTTCCCGAAATCTCTTAATCCCGGAATAAATTTGTTTCGAAGCCAGTTGGAGGCGCTTTTAATCGGCTCTTCCATGTTCTCCAGGATCTCCGCTCCCAGTTCCTTGAAGTCCGTTACCGCCGGCTCCACCGCCTCCCCCATTTCTGCCAGGGACTTGGTAATCCTCTCATTGGTCTCATTGGCCTTTATCAGGTCCTCATTGGCCTCCAGGTAGTTTTCTCCTGCCTCCAGGTACAAATCGCTGAGTGTATCCGTAATCAGCTTCTGCCGCTCCTGGGATGTAGTGCAGTTATCCAGTGCGATCTGGAATTTCTCCTCTGCTGTGGTGGCCTCCGCCACCTTCTGGTTGTACTCCTGGATTTCCTCATACTGGGCCTTTCTGGCCTCGTACTCCTTCTTCTGGGCATCGGTCAGCTTCTCCAGCTCTTCCTGCGAAAGTTCGGTAAATTCGATGTTCTCTTTCATCTTTACGCCGAATGTCTCACTGGCATCCGCTGCCCAGTTTATGGCGTCCGTCAGGCCGCCGGTGAGCTGTCCGGTTCTTACCGTCTCGTTTGCGGCCTCAGCCAATCCTTCCGTCGGAAGCGATGCCCCGAACTTTCCGTAAGCGCCTGTTAAAACGGTTGTCCAGGTCTCCAGGTCTTTTTCGTTCTCAGCCAAGGCTGCCAGGTGGTTTGCTGCCTCAACCGCCTGGTCAGTTTCTCCCAGCACCCCCTGCAGCTTGGAATAGGTTCCGTATGCCGTCTCCGCCGAGAAGTTGTTGCTCTGATAGGCGGCATCCAGCTTTGCCATTTCCGTTCGGTATTCTCTGGTACCCTCCGCCAGGCCGACGATGGCTCCCACGGCTGCCGCTGCCGCTGCTGCCAAGGCGGTGACACCGGTTTTGGCTGCCTCCGCCATGCTGCCGCCCATTTCATCGGCGGATTCCTCTGCCTTGTCCATTTCCCGGCTGGCTTCTTCCGCCTTGTCTCCGGCGGTCTGTGTCTGCTTTCCCATGTCCCTGGCGGCATCCGCTGTCTCGCTCAGGGCTTTGTTATAGCTGTCCAGCTTCTTTTCCGTGGCCAGGATTTCCCGCTGTAGAGACCGGTACTGAGCCTCAGAGACTTCCCCTTTTTCAAACTGTTCCTGAACCTGCTTTTCTGCATCTTTCAGGGTTTCCAGTTTTTTGGTGGTGTTGGAAATTGCCTCCGCCAGAACCTGCTGCTTCTGGGCCAGCAGTTCCGTATTCCCCGGGTCCAGCTTCAGCATACGGTTGATTTCTCCCAGTTCGGAGGAGAGGTCTCTGGACTTTTTGTTCACGCTCTCCAGGGCCTTCCCCAGTTTTGTGGTATCTCCACCGATTTCTACCGTCAGGCCCTTAATCTGATTGGCCAATCATTTCCCCTCCTTTCCGAATTTCTCCCGAAGCCGCTTTCGGTCCGGTTTGGTTTGTTCCATGCGCCAGGCATCTTCCAGGTACTCCCGTCCGGCTTCTGTTCTTTCCATTGCGGAAATAAATGCATCCCGGAGCCATGTGTAATAGGTGATAATGTCCAGGCTTCCAATCTGAAGGAAGTTAAGACCGGTATAGTCCGCCACCAACTTCCTTTCTCCGGATGCCGTTTTATAGTGATGGCCTCCCGCTGCGGCCGGCGCAAAGGGGTTAAGCGGGATTTTCAGTTTTTTGCAGAGCGGATTTCGGAAATGAAATTTGCATAGGCAGTAAAAAACTGCACCAGATCGATTTCATCCACGCCATACTTCTTCTTGAGAGATTCCGCCGTAAACTTCTTTAGGTTTCTGTTCCGGTTCAGAAGCCTTGCTGCCAAGTCGTACATGGCCTCCACGCCATGCTCCTCGCTGCTGAGCAGCTGCACCAACTGTTCCTTGTTCTCTGCCAGCTCCTCCTGCAAATCCACAGTGGGCGGCAGAACCCGGACAACGGCTCTATTGGGCAGCACAAATGTCAGCACCGGCATTCTATTCCGGCTTAAATCTACAAAATTGCTCATAGCTTCCTCCTGTGAAAAATGCGGGGGAATCTCCCCCGCATAGATTTCTTTTAAGCCGCAGGAATCTCCTCAATCAGCTTAATCAGAGTGCCTTCCTCATCCTGGGGCAGTGCCTTAAACTCAGGTTCCAGCACGGTGCCGGAGTCCACTGCAAAGGTCAGGGTGAATCCGGAACGGTTCTTGCCCTTGATGACAACCCACAGGTTGCCATCCGTCTTATCCTCGTGGGCAAAGGCAACGACCCAGATTTTCCCCTGGGCGTTGCCGGCGCCGCCGATGAGAATGGTACGCTTTCCTTCCGCCTCCGTAACCTTACACCGGTCTGCCAGATTTTTCAGGGTATTGCCGTTCCAGGTCAACAGGCCCAGCTTCATCAGCGCCTCCTCACTGGTGGTGATCACCTTGGAAACGAAGCCCAGATCATCCTTCTCCTCGTAGGTCTCCTCGGTATAGGTCAGGGTGGCGCCGCCCTTGATGTAGCCCAGCAGATTGTTGGGTGCGCAGATGGTCTCCACCTCCGGGATTCCGGTCGTCTCGGAAAACTCGGCAATATAGACTTTGCCGGAGCCCAAGGTGATATTTTCCTTTGCTCTTTTTGCCATCAGGTCATTCCTCCTTTTTCATAGTAAGTAAATTCATAAATTGTCTGGTATCTCTGGATTTTTTCCAGCCAGTAGGCCTCCTGCTTCGTCCAGGACAGGCCATACGCCATCAGCTGTTCTTCTATTGCCGCTTCCGTTTCCCGGTCTCTTGTCGGTGCGTACAGCTCAATGGTCACATCACAGGTCATAACCCCGGGCAGTTTAACGCCGGATGTCAGCGTTACCCTGTCAGCAGCATCCATAGTTCTGCTCTCCATGAATATGGCATAGGCGGAAGCGGGAGGATCCGGGAATCTTGTCTCACGGAACGGTATGTTTACCGCTTCCAGGATTTCATTTACCACTAAAAATCTCCCTCACTTCCTGCTCATACTCCGGGAGCACCTGGTCCATAGCTTTCTGCAAAAACGGGTTGGCCTGTGTTCGGCCTCCGTTCGGCAAAGCATGGCCATGGACTATCAGGTGGGTCAGGCGGTGTAATGGTGATTTCACATACCAGGCGTAAATATTCCCAACGGGACGTCGTTGCACCAGCTTACTGGATATCGCTTTGGCAAAGTCCCCCGTCTCCTTCGGAGCTGCTGCCCTTGTCAGCTTTGCCAGCTTTTTCGCTGCCATATCGGAAGCAATGTCCAGCATTGTCACCTTTTCCGTGCTGTAGTCTCCCAGGATTTTTTCAATCTGGGCTCCCAGCTGGTCAGGTTTGATTTTGCTGCTCATGTTCCCTCTCCTCCTCTGGTGCCCGCTCCACGGTGATTTCCAGGGCGTGACCTGTCCGGTATATACGGATTACCCGCCACCATTTCCCGTTGAAAACAATCAGCTGTTCTTCGTCATAGTCCAGGTAATCCGCCAGCTGGATCTTCAGCTCCGGCTTATAGTCAGTGCCATGCGCCTGGTAAAACTCACTTTGGCCAATGCTCTTTATGGTGCAAAGCACTTCCCTTTTGGTTTCCACCTGCCGGTCACCTTCCCAGGTGCGTTTTACCAACCGTATCTGCTCAACCATCGGCATCTTCTCCTTCAAAGCCGTAGCCAGTAGTCATTTGCAGGCTGCCTTTCAGCGCCTCATACCGCCGGAGCCATGCATCCGTTTCCTCTGTTTTGTCCGTATACATGGCCCGGCAGTACATCTTCACGGCATTGAGAATCATGGGGTCCTGGGCATCCACAGAATACAACCCTGCGTTTTCCAGGTCCTTGATACATGCGCTGATATTATCCAGGATGTCCCCGTCCAGCGCATTGTGGCTTATCCGCAGCGCCAGCTTCACCTTCTGCAGGACTTCTTCCATGTTGCCCAAGTTTCTCACCCCCTGAATCAGCCGGTGGCCAGCTTGGCGAAGGCGGAGGCGATACCCACCTTCACATCGAACATTGCCACGCCGCTGTACTTGTAGGAGTTGTTGTCGATGTCATAGGCATTCCGGATGGTGATATCCTCGCCCATGGCCGCCACGGCCTTGGACATATCACCCGCCAGAACGGTATCATCCGCCACCTTTTCTTCCACCCGGACAAGCACACCATATACGGCCGCTGCCCCGCCATCGAAGGTGACGATTTTGGACTTGCTGTTATCCTGAAGGGGCAGCAGCTTGGTGAAGAGGGTCTTCCGGTTGCACACGATGCGAACCACATTGCCGGATACAGAACCCAGCAAGGCCTGGACGGATGCAGTCGTGATGTCGGTTCCTGCAGAAGTAGCCGCACCGGTAATTGCAGTCACGATCTTCTCGTTGATCTTGCGGGCAACCGCTTCACCCAGCATCTTGGTAATCCAGGTGTTGAAGGCCGGAATGGACATCTGCTTGGCGGCGTCGCTCACCTGAATCAGCTTCACAATCTCCTTGGGGCTCAAAGATACCTTGGTGAGGGTATCGGCAGCCGGGGTAATCTCTTCGTTCTCGGTATGGTCCTGGGCCTCGTTGTTCGTGCCCTCCACATAGAAGTCGATATTGGATGCGCTGTAGACCACCGTGATGTCCTGCAACAGGGGCGCATGGTCCCGTACGACGGTCATAATGTCATTGACCACCAGACGGGAGATTGCGCCGCCGGCTGCGGTATATGCCCGCTTCTCCACATCGGTCAGTTCCTTGCCCTGCATCCGCTTCAGCCATGCGGTGCGGTACTCCTCGCTGTCCAGGGAAAATTCCTTGTTCGCCTTGCCCCCAAAGGTACGGGTCACCACTCCCGCCCCCTGGTTTACAGCCTCCCGGATTCTGGCCCGGCGTTCTGCTTCTGCCTCAATGGTTGCCAGCTCCTGCTTCAGAGTGCGGCACTCCGCCTCCAGGGCGTCCAGGTCGGCATCCGGCTGTTCTACCAGTCGCCCAATTTCCTCCAGGCGGCTTCTGATTTCTTCTCTGCGATTCATGTCAATACCTCCGTTAAAATTTTGATTCTTTTTGCTTTATTCGCCCGTTCCAGTCGCTCCGCCTTGATTTCGCCAATCACTCCGTCGGCAAATCTCCGGGCACTGATCGATGTCATGTCATTGGCCGGGATGGACACGGCACTGACATCGTACAGCTTTTTAATTTTCGTGATGGTTCTGTTCACAATCTCCACATTGTTTTCGTGATCTACGATGGTCTCCCGTTTGTCCTCCGCCACCACGAAGCCGAAGGACATCTTATCGGTATAACCACCTTTGATTTCCTGGTAGAGCTGGTGGCCTATGTCCGTCCCTCCCAGGTTTGCAACAACTTTGAGCCCCGTAGCATCCGGAGAAAGGGAAAGGGTTCCGTTTTTTGTTCTGGCGAAAACCCGCCCCTCGTGGTCATACTGCATCACCACATCGCTCATATCGCACTCGTTGAATGCTCCCGGGTCGATTTTCTCATAGAGCTTGTAATATCTCCCATCGTAGAGAAGATAAGGCTGGTTGAAGGTGGTGGCATACCCTTCCACTACCATATCCCCCTCTTCATCAGCACTTCTCACCGTCATGGTCATGGCCCGGTATTCCCGGCCATCCTCCAAACGGCTCAGCTGCTTGTCCGTCAAATTATGTTCCACTGGTCAAATCGTCTCCCTTCTTTGTTACGCTTCCGTCTCCGTTCAGCAGGTAATACTCTCCCCGGATGGTGTAGGCCTGTCCCTGTCCATCCGGCAAAGGCGGAAGGTTCCAGATCTCCCGGATCTCGTCTCGGTTCATAATGCCACGGTCTGCCATTTGGGAAGAAACATTGAGTTTTTCGGTATTGCTCATATACTGAAGCCGGTTTGCTGTCAGCATCACAGAAGCCTTTTCCCGGTCTGAAAACAGCATATGGGTCAGCACATTTGAAAGCTGTATGGCGAACGGCTCAATGGCGCCCTCGTAGAATGCGCTCCAGGCGTCTCCGTAGGCTTTATTCTGCAGCACGTCCTCGTTCACTCCGAAATAGGTGTAGACATTCTGGCGGATCTGCTGCATCTGGGTGGCATCAACCACGAACGGCTTGGAATCAATCTGCTTGATATCCGAATAGGTGTTTGGGAAAAGCAGGATTCCGCCACCTTTTTGCATATTCTCCTGGTTGAAACGCTCTTTTTCTTTTTCCAAGTCCGTTCCTTTGCTGAAATTGTTGACCTTTGCAAAGAATCGGAAGGTTGCAGAATTTTTGATTGCCTCCTGAATGCCCTGATTCTGGATATGTACCAGGTCCATCGTGGGATTCAAAGCGGTGTTATCATCCCCGAAGAAATCATCGCTGTACTGGAATTTAGTCATGATTCCACAATACCGCATTTCCACAGATGCGTGCTCTCCCGCCGCAAACTGGTAACGGAGCCACGGTTCTCCCTCGTACTCCATCACCTGGCACCTGGTAGGAAGCACCGGGAACACCCCTGTTATGTCCAGGTGATCATCCATTACCGGCACAATGAACGCAGTATTCTCCACCTCCAGGATGGTACTGAGGCGGTACAGAAACTGTCCCCAGGTCTGCCAATCATTCGGCCGCACTTTCAGCCGCCTCGTGAGATTCGGCTTTGCTGTCCCCTGCACCTGAATTGCCAGCTTGCTCATATGAATGGCCTTTGCGTGGATGGCAGCCCTCACCAGCTCGCTTTCATAGATGGCACCGCCCCAGGATGTAAACACCGGGGAGTATGCCGTAAGCGTTCTAAAAACCTCCTGGCCCGGGAAGTACCCCGGCCGCTTAAAAATTTTCTCAAGAAGTCCCATATCAATCTCCGTTCTGTAATTGCTCTCCGATTTCGCCGTACCACTTTTGCCGCACGGTCATGGCATCCAGCAAAGCGGCGCCGCCGTCAATGTGTACGCCCCCGGACACCTTCACCGGCCGTCGCTTTCCACTCTCGGCATCCGCCTTCACCGCCATATCCAGCAGGTGGATTTTCAGAAGGTCATTGTCTCCGATATTCACAGAGCCGTCCTTCATCAGGCCCTCCGTCTCCTGGATCACAGGAGACAGGTTGAAGCCCTGGTACACATCATCCATGTGGAAGCCGTAGTTTTTCATATCCTGCACCAGGTAGCTGGCACAGTACCGGTCATATCCTACCTTCAGAGGAAAAATCTCGTAGTCCTCCACAAGCGTGGTGAACCACCGGAAGCAGTCATTATAATCCACGAAATTTTCACCGGACATCTGTAGAAATCCCCGTTGAATATAGGCATCGTATGGAACATTGTCTCTGGCAATGGCCTCCTGCAGCTTTTCCGCCGGTAGGAAGAATTTTGCAAAAACATAGAGCTTGCCTTCCCGCTCTATGACGATCACCGCCGCCGTCAGGTCCGTAGTCCTGGAAAGGTCAATTCCGCCCACACAGTAGCTGCCCCGGAAGTCCTCCAGACTGAGAGCAGCTCCAGAACACTTGTCCACCGTCTGCTCAGACAGCCAGGCCTGGGAGCTGTTAGCCTTAATGCAGCAGTACTTTGTCAAAAATTCCGCCTTTTTGGACAGGCTCCCTTCCGCCACGGCAATTTCTTCCAGGAGATAATCCTCCGATACGCTTACCCCCAAATTTGGGTTTGATTTCCGCAGTTCCTGGATGTCGTTCCATTTCTCCGGATTATCGATCATATACAAAAACGCTGCCAACCGTCTCTCCCGGCTGTTTCCCAGGAGAAACCGTGTGCAGCGTTTTATCAGCTCATCGTATATGCCCTCGTTCTCATATCCGGCTGTGGATATGGAGAGAATCAAAGGCTGTTTTCTGGCGCCCAGCGCCGACTTCATAACCTCGTACTGCTTCAGGCCCTTGTCCCCCGGCCAGCTGGCAATCTCATCGCATACCGTCAAATGTGGGTTGAAGCCGTCCGCCTTTTTGGCGTTGAATGCGATTTTCTTCACGGAGCTGTTGGTGCCGGCTACATAGTAGTCCGACTTCCTGGGTTTAACCATGGCTTTCAGCTCCGGCTCTTTCTGGATGGTCTGCCAGAATGCGGAGTACACAATATCCGCCTGGTCCAGCTTCGGAGCCACGCAGAAAATTTTTGCGCCGTATTCCCCATCCGCAAACAAGCAGTAGGCAATGATTGCCGCAGCAAACAGGCTCTTACCGTTTTTTCTGGCAATGATAATTACAACTTCCCGGAATTGTCGGCGGCCGTCCGCCCCAACAATCCCGAAAATCACCGACACCGTCGCCTTTTGCCACAGCTCCAGCTTCAGTAAATCGTCCCGGCCTTCGCAATGATGGCAGAAGTTTTCTATGAAGCGAATTGCCCGATTTGCTTTTTTCCCATCATAGCGAAACTGTCCGGTAGCAAGGCCATGGATGATGTACTCATAGAACATCCGTACCCAGGTACCCACAGTTTCCTCGCCGGTCTGGATAGCCTGGTAATACAGCAGGATGTAATTATCCATCATCCATCAGGAGCTGCTGCAGCTTGCTTCGCTCCACCTCCTCCGGCACAAGGTCCAGGAGCTTTGCCATGATTTTCTGGTAGTTCGTATCCGTAGCGGTGTAGATCTCCGCCACCGGTCGCTTTCGCTGGTACGGCTCGGTCTTATCCGACTGGCGAAACTCCTCCGTTTCCCCGTTCTCCTGGATGTCCCGCCACAGGTAATCGAGCCTCACCCGGTGCCTGGCCGCCTGTACGATAAGCCCCTTGGCAACCTGGTATTTATTCGGGGGAAGTACCTGAAAAATCTCCTCAAGTCTTTTGGTTTCTGATTTTTCTGTCACCTTTTTGGCCATTTTTTCACCGTCCTTCCTGCCTTTTTCCCTCGGCGCTTTAATGTTCCCGTGCGTGTGCGTGCGAAGGGGGGTCTATCGCCTCTGGAGAGGAAATCCTGACCCCACTGCACCGGTCGCCCAGTACCCCCCCTGGAAAATTTTATAGGGGGGTGGTCACTTGAAAATCACCCGCCCAAATCCGTCCAGTTTGTACCGTCTCCGGCTTCCGTGAGCTTCTGCGTGGCACTTCCGACAAAGAAGCTCCAGGTTTTCCCAGCTGAGTGTGATTTCCGGGTTATCGATATTGTCCTCGGTTATCGGAATCTTGTGGTGAACAATCTCTCCCATGGACATAATGCCTTTGCGAAGGCAGCGTTCACATACCCCATGAACGCTCTGCGCATAAGCGTCCCTGGTTTCCCGCCACCCTCTGGACTTGTATAGCTTTTCTGCAAAATCTTTCATAGCAATAGCAAAGGCCCGGGATTGCTCCCAGGCCTCTTGTGTGTAAAATGGATTTTCTTCATTTTAGCACATTCTGGCCGGATTTCAACCCCACCAATTCTCACAGTTCCGCCACTCCGTAAAGTGCCATGGTGAATTTCTGAAGCGCCCTATCCTTTTGCCGGTAGATTGTCTTTGTATCCCGACCAAGTTCGTTGGCCAGTTTCTCCGCCGTTCCAGGTTCCGGCCAGATATAAAACCTCTCCAGGATTCTGCGCTCATCCTGCTGCAACACCCGCAACGCCGTATGCACAGCTTTAACCCAAAGCCTTGTCTGCTTCAGGCTCCTCTCCAATTCCTGGCGTGCGCAGATGTTTGACAGCAGCATATCCTCCCGGCCACTTCCACCTCCCCGGACCGGTGACCCGTCCGCCGATGCAGAGCGGATGGATTCCATTGCAGATTCTAACCTGGCAATTTCCTCCGGGATCGCCCTCAGCGCCGTCTCCTTCGCTTCCAGCTGCCGCAGCTTGTCCACGGCTTCCTGCTTCCAGTTCATTTCCTCGTCCCCCTGTCACAAAACTTTACACATTTACAAGGCTTAACCTAACTGATCCGCTGATCAGTTTTCTTTCTGCGTTTTGGCTTTTCCGGTTCTGGTATTGCCACATAGGTGAACCGTAAATATCCGTAAGGTGTCAGCAATGCGCTTACCAGCTGATACCCTTTCGGCGGCCTGGGCGGTTTCTCCGGCGTGTATACCGTGCGGTCCGCCACCTCTGTGGCGTCCTCCACCTCCGGCTTCCGGCTGTTCCTGGTGGCCTTCCACCGGTGTCCTCCGATTTCCGGTGTCCAATGGTCATACAGGTAATTGGCCAAAGCTGTGTAATCCGCCCCATGGTCAACTCCATCATAATAGTTGTGCGCCCGCAGGTGTTTGGTATCGATAACGGATCCATAGCCCCACAGCCGTCGGATATCCTCCTCCGGTATTCCGTCGCTTACCATATGGAAGTGAATCCGGCTTGTGGACTTTCCCCGGCCCATGTAAATCCAGATCACCGCCTCCGGGTACTTCCGCCGGAGCCGGCGGAAGTACACATCCCGGATTTTTTTCGCCTCATCAAAGGTATGCACCTCATGCTCATTGTCGAAGGTCAGCGTACTGTATATAGATGCAGGAGAAAATGTGGCGTTGAAACGGAGATTGTGGTTACGGCGTGATATGTACTCTTTATGCTTCCGTCGTTCTTCCTCGGTCTTGAATCTCGGCGGCCGTGGCTCTGCTGTCTTTATGTTTTTGGTGTTATCTCCCACATTGTAAACAATCTGCTCGCAGATCGCTCCGGCAAAAATCCGCCGTTTCAACCGCCGCATGAATCTCCCTCCTTTACAGCTTTCCGCCGTTTTTCAGGTAGTCTTTTCGTTTCTCTTCCCAGATATTTTTAACCGGGCAAGGCTTGTCACACAATGCCTTCAGGTTACATTTATCACATGGAGACATTGCCATGTATCTTCGCACTTGGTCCGGGTGGGAATAGGTGCTTCCTCCTACCCGGATTCCCACCTCCCGCACCTTCGCTTTCTCCATCTTCCGCCGCTCCCGACGGCGCATCCGGTTCCATCTTGCGATCCACCAGGACCGCCACTCCGGGCATCCAATGCACCTCCCGGCATCTTTGCCGCATGTCAGGCACGGATTTCCTTTATCGCCTGCCATATACGCCACCTCTTTTCCTTGCCCGGTGCTCTTCCCATGCCTTTTCCGTAAGCGGCCTTCCACAATTCGGGCAGTAGTTCACTCCCGGCCTCCACCCAGCTCCCAGATTTGAGATGCAGATCATACACACATTGCTCTGCACCGTCATGGTTCTGGCGCACGTCTTGCAGGTGTAGCATGTCCTGCACGGCTCCCATCTCACGCTTTCCTTCATATTGACTCCCCTTTCGTGTTTTACTCCGATCCGCCCCCGGTATCCCGGGAGCGCAGCGCAGTAAGCACTTATCTTTTCAAATCAGCTATCCGTTTCCCTCGGTGATTTCAGCTCTTCCTTCGGCGCTTTTGCAAAATCTATACCGCCCGGTCCAAATCTGTATAGCCACTTTATCCCTTCCTTTGGGATAAGCAGTACCCGGTGATTGTCGTAGGCCTCCACCATTTTTTTGAGGTTATCAAGGTCATATGTATCCCCCAGTATGTTCTCAATAGTGGCAAGCCGTTCTGCAAGCTCCTTGACACAGTCAATAAACTCATCCACCGTATCCTCCGCCACCAGCGGGAAGTTTTTATGTCCCCAAAACTCGCCATCGAATACCGTCAACCGTTCCATTTAGTCTCCTTTCAGCGCAGCTTCGGCGTCTTCACTGGTTGGGAATACGGTTTTACCCCATTCCCGCTCAGTAAACGCAAAATCATTTCCGGTATAATACCAAGCTTCCACCTTGTTTTTTTCATGGTCACTTTCGCTCAAGTCTACATCCTGTACATGGTCCATATATACTTCTCCGTCCTCTACTATGTAGATTTCTTCGCCTGAATAAAGTTTATAATAGGGTTTTCTCAGTAGCACCACACACCGCCCGTCCCGGTCAGCCTCCACCAGTTCCCGGAGTCGGTCAAGGTCATAGTCATCGCCAAGGATATCCTCGATGTCTGCGAGCCGGTCAAGCCCTTTGTCTACCGCCTCTAACGCATCATTCCATCCTCGCATATACTCTCTTTCCTTATTCCAATAGTCAGGAAATTTCCCCTGTAATATGCTTTCTTTCTCGATATACTTCGCCAATCTAATTCCTCCTAACTAAGCACATGAAAATTGCAATCCAGTTTTTCTCACAAAGGGGTTTCAGGGGCGCAAAGCCTCGGACAAGCGAATTTGGATACCCAAATTCAGTGCTTGCCAAGACAATTCCACGCTTATTTCTCCTTCGGCGGCTCCGGCAGTGGCATCCAGTGAGTTACTTTCCCGGTTTGCTTGAACCCTTCATAACAAAAACCTTTTACAGATGCGCGAAACGAAACTTCCATCGTTCCACCCTCAAAAAGACATAGTACCCTTTGATAGTCTTCCGGCAGCCTATCCTTCACGCTAACCCAAGCAGCTTTCTTTTCCAGTTCCGCCCGATAAATCCACTCCCACATGTAGCAGGCGGCGTTTGCGTTCTCCCGGGCCTGCTCCAGGCGCTTATTCTTGGCTTCCAGGCTCTTAACCTTCTTTTGAAGTTCAATGATTTCCAGGATTGCAGTGTTTACGGTTTCTTTCGATTCCGTCATCTTTTCAATCAATTTCGCATATTCCATATCGGTTCTACATCCTTTCTTTTTCAGCTTTCCATCTGGCCCACTAAGTAACAGAAAGCCATCACCATCCAGGCAACCGGAAATATTGCAGCCAGCAGCAAACAGGATATGATTGTGCAGTCTTCTCCCTGGTTTTTCTTTTTCGATATCCAACCGAACGCCAAGAAAGAAATACACGCCCCCAGCCAGTACAAAATAATTTTTATCAGCAATACCTACACCTCCCGGATTCCGATTCCCTTCTGGGCCATCAGTTTCTCTTTCAGCTTGTAAACCTGGGTCTTTACCCCTTTCACATCCTCCACGACGGTTTCTTTGCCCGATTCGATATATCGTCTCCACAACTCTCTATCCTCTGCAGATATGCTGGCCGGGAAGTCTCCGGTCAGTTGATAGGTGAAATCGGCCCGGTACCTGATCGCTCGGATCCGGTTTCCATGCCAGTCGGTATAGGCCTCCTGAAGGGTGAAATCCACCTGAAGGCGCAGGTCACGGATCGCTCCCACTCGCATGGCATGCATGAGCTGCACATACCGTTTTGCCTCTTTTCTGGAATCAAACCGGATGCCGTTTATCTCTATTTTCCGGTTATGGTACTTGGAGGCCTGGTCGGCTATTTTGCCGCCCACCTGCTGTCTCACCTGTTCCGGCAGATCCGCCAGAGAATCAACCCGCAGTCCCATCAATGCTTCCCTCCATTGTCTTGACCAGCTTCCGCAGGAAGGCTTCCAACGGTGCTGCGTTGTCCGGATTTTTGGCCACGGCCTTCTTTCGGTGTCCCTGCATTGTGTTCCAGGTAGACAGCATCTGCTGTCCCAGGAGCTGTACAGCTGTCAGGTCCGGGTCTGAGATTTTCTGTGCCTTTTGGGCAGCCTCCAGCTTCTCCACGGCCTCCCTGGCTCTTGCCTCGGCCTCCTCCTTTTCTGCCTTTGCCTTTGTGGCGGCAGTTTCCGCTGCCTCCAGCTGCTTCTGCAGCTTCTTTTCCGCCTCTTTGGCGGCGGCCTCTGCGGCTTCCTTCTGGAGCTTCTCCATGGCTCCGGCCGGGATTTCTGCCCGGGCCTTTTCCGTCTCTGCCTTGGCAGCCTCCAGCTGCTTTCTCAGGCTTTCCGCAGATTGCTGGGCGGCTCTGGCCTTCTCCTCCGCCCTTTTCTGCTGGGATTCGGCCGCCTCCGCCCTGGCCTTCAGGGCGTTTTCCACGGTTCGGTCTGTGAGCTCCTGTTTCAGTCGGTCGATTTCCCTTTGTGCCTTTTCCGCCGCCTCCTCGGCTCTGGCTTCCGCCTCCTCCTTTGCTTTTCTGGCCTCGTCCCGCTCCCGGATTGCCTGGTGCAGATCCCGGGTGGACATATGCTCCACATCGTGGGTCTCCACAAACTCCTGCCGCTCCTCTGCCGGCAGGGCCAGCAGTTCCAGGGCCTGGGTGGGCCGGAGATTCGCAAGCGCTTGGGAATCTCCAAAAAGAGATACCTGGTTGTCCCCCAGCTCCTTATAGAGCCGCATATAGTTATTGGCCCATGAATGGGAAAAGGGCAGCTCCTCCGCTATGTACTGGCTCCACTTTCCCGGCTCCACCATGGCCTTGGCTTCGTATAGAAGTCGGCCAATATCAATGGCATCCATCAGAAACTGCCCGGTTTTAATACGGATGTCCCGGGTCACATCGGCAATCTGCCGCACCGTCTGTAATTCGCTCATGCTGTTTTCTCCTTTTTCTGCTGCTCCCGCCACCACGGGAGCATAATTTCCCGTTCCCATCTGTCCACAAAGTCTCTGACCTTTTTGGGAATATTGTGCCTGTACTGCTTATTGCTGCCGTGCCGTTCATTTCCATATCCGTGAAGCTGGATTTCTTCCGGCTCCGGGCCATCAAAAGAAATGTTCAGGGTATAATACGGCCGCTCAGGCCGGCGGTAGTGCCGCACGAACAGGATAATATCTACGCCCTCGGCGTGATCCATGCCGTATCCGCCTACACAGTGCCTCAGTACATCGCCTTCCCGGATCAGGTCACCATTGGATTTCGGGAGTATCACCGCCAGTTCTTTGTCCGTCCACTGAATCGCTCCGAACCTTTCCAGCACCTTATCAAATCCCGCCTGGTATTTCATTCCTTTGGCCTGTTTCTCCTTCTCCGCCAGCATTTCCGCCAGCCGGTCATGCACCTGCATCAGATGCCGGGGCCACAGCTCCTCTTGGGTCAGCTCCCGGCCGTATAACTTTCTTGCCATGTTCCTGGTGTCTATCAGAAGTCTGGTTTCACCCAAACTCAGCCACTGCTTTTCCATGTATCTTTCCAGTTTCTGAATATCGCAGTGTTTGTCCTGCTCCAACAAATCCATCACCGTTGACATGACATTCCGGCCCCGCATCTTGCACATCGCAAGGAAGTCATATCCCCCAATCATACCGCCCAGTTCCCGGTATCTTCGCCACAGCTTGAAGTCTCCCGCTCCTGGTTTCCTGTCCCATTGGGATATCTCCTTGAAATCCTGCTTACTGATTCCCAGAATCTTATGGGGTTTTTTCTCCTTCAGGTTCATATATTTCCCAAGCTCTACTTTCGGGGCATACGCCGGGTCATAATAGTCACAGCTTACAGCTGCATTTACCAGGTGCGTGTACCCAGCCACCACCAGGTTCTCCACCGGCTTCCAACTCTTCCAAAGTTTCAGATATTCGACAGGCTTCCGTATTCCTTCCTGCCAATATTTCTGCAGCCCGGTTTTCTCACCGGTGGTGCCGTCCAGACTATCCGCCACCGGATAGATTATTGTCCCCGCCTTCGTGTTATTGGTACTCCCCCAGTCACTGTACCGATTGTACCAACGCTCCCCATTGGTGACCATAGCTCGCCATTTTGAGGCCTTGACATCCTTCCCATATACTCCCGGAGCTCTGTGTGTATATGCCACAAGGCCGCCGGATTCTGTTAATGCGTAGGCATATCGTGGGGTGGCATCCATATAAGCTCCGTAGCTGTGAATCTCCTTTTTTGCCAGCCAGTACACAATCACCGCATAACCCGAAATATTGTGTAGTGTCGCTACCTGTAACTGCTTTGTTCTGCCCCCTCTGAGTGAGCTTGCGTGGATAACCTTAGTTTTACTTCCACAGAATGGGCAGTTCATTTCGTCCCCTTCCGTCACATGGATGTAATGCACATCGTCCACACCTTCACCCTCCGGTGCCGTGTAAAACTCTCCGTCTTCTCCTTCAGCCATAATAAAGGCACGGTACCCCGGCACCTTCTTTGTGTAATAGCTCTCTTTACAGGCGGTACAGGTGCAGAATGTCCTCCATGTTGACTTCCCCACCGTCCGGTTGTCCATGAGCTCCCACATCTGTGGCATCTGTCTGCCTCGCTCATTGACGAAAACGGTGTATTCGTCCTTAATGTCATCCGGGCACTGGGTTCTCACCCACCGCAGCATTCCCTCCGGCGGTTTCTCCGGCAGGAGCTGGCGCATAATTTCCTTGTCCATAGCCGCCACCTCAGAAGAAGCTGGCCAGATCCAGGATCGGAGCAGCAGGTTCTGCCACCTGCTCTGCCTTGGCCTCCGACATGGCATCCGGCAGACCGTAAAATTCCCGGATGATTTTTTCCGCCACCGAACCCGGTACGCCCACCGCATTTCTGCGATTTGCTCCACCTTTCCGATGCTGCTCATCGGCCCACGCCTTTATCTTGTTTGCGGCAGCTTCCAGCGACATGGATTTGTTTTTCAGGTCCTCCTCCAGCAGCTTGGCGCAATGGGGTTCTCTCCTGCAAATGTCCTTCAGCTGCTCTCCTACGGTGTAAACATCCGTATATTCAAAGCCCTTTTGCTGTTCTGCAATCATCTGTTCTACTTTGCTCATACTAACCTCCTAAACCTATTGCGGAGTCCGTCATACTGTGCTATAATGTCTACAGTACATTCGACTTAACCTCCGAGTGTAAGCAAAGCGGCGCCCTATGCGGATATGGTCGCCGCCTTTTTTTATGGGATGAAGCCAATTTTACTCAGCTTGTCCAGGATTTCTTTCTCTTGGTACAGCGGCTCCGTTGCCATGACTGTAACGCTGCTTACCATCCCCTTGATCCGCAAGGCCTTACCAGCCACGGCAGAGGCCAGGGCATTAACAGCCCCGGCAGGTGCCCTTTCACTGTTCTGCATCAGATTCTCATTTTCCGGCATAACCCACAGGAGCCTACCACCTATTGCCATCTGCCATATGTTCCCAGCTCCATATGTAAGCCTGGTTTTGTAAATTTCTTCCAATTCTTCATCATCGGAAATCCCACGAAAGTCCGCACCCTTTTCCGGTATTTTGGTTTGGGCTTCATCCTCCCGAATCTGATACACCATCCCGTCCGTGGGAATCTGGCCCATGTGTTCTGCGATAAGGCCCAATGCCTTCCTGGGGAAGTTTTTCAGATCCGCCACCACTTTCCACATGGCACTCTCCACAAATAGTTCATCCCCCTGGCACCCAACCACATAACCGTCACCCTTGTAGGCAGCTTTCATGGCTTTTACAAGGGCCTTTTCGTTTATCACCATCTTTTTCTCACCCCCCAGTATTTACCGGCAATCAGGCACATTCCGCCGAAGGCCGCCACCATGAGGGGCAGGGCCAGCACCGGGGACATGAGGCCGTAGTGGTTTGCCGCACCCAGACCGGCCATGCCGGCCAGCAGAAGCAGCTCCTGGCGCATGACCCGCAGTTTGTAGGCTCTCTTCCTTGCCTGCTCCCGGCTCATGCTCTTTTTCTTCTCGGCCGCTCTGCGGATCTTTGCGGCCTCCTGCTTCTCTGCCTGCCGGCGGCGGGCAGCGGTCTGGCGGTTCAGGTTCTCCAGCTCCAGCACATCTTCCGGGATGTAAACCGTCTTTGTCCTGTCTCCGCTTCGGAGAGCAACGCACATTCCATTCATCGTGATAACCTCCGTTTATCCGGGATCCCCCGGTTATTTTTTAATTCAGCCGCCCCACCACTGGCTGTCTGCTGCGCCGCTTTTGCGGCCCGCTCCCGCCGGTTCCCCGGCATCGTCCAAAGTACTTAGAAGGAAGAAAATGGACGGCCATCAAGACCGTATAGGGCAGAAAGGGAATCGAACCCTTACCCCCGGATGTTCTTTCCGGTGTGCTCCCAGCGCACCTTCTGCCCGTGTCGCCGCCCTGCGGCGGCGTCATGCGCTCCCAGGCGCCTGGGATTTTACTCTGCCTTCGAAGTCCGTAATAATCGGCCTGATTCTGGCGGAAATGCAGTCCTCTACCGCCACCAGGTAGGTATCCCGGGTTTTTAGCTCCAAAAATACCAAGCTGGATGCCGTTCGACTGACCGCCACCCCGGCCGGGTCAAGTCCGATTCTTCGGCACACCTCTTCTTCCAGGATGTTCGGCACTTTCCACTCAACCATTATCTCAGCTCCCCGGCTTTGTACTTGATCAGGGCCCCTACGATAATGCGGTATCTGTACCGCCCGCTCATTTTCTCGGCAATGCAAAAAGGACACTTTCCCAGCTGGGCCTTCACCCGGATTTCCTGGGCATTTGTCCCATTTTGCAGGTATCTGGCCGCCGCCACCGGCCCGACCTTCGGCAGTGCCAGCAGTTCCATGTCGGTCATATGCTTCCCTCCTTAACTCTGCATTGCGCCCTTGGAAGCCCCGGCCTTCTCGGAAAGGGCGGATTGGCTCATGTCGGCCTGTTCCATTGCGTACTTCAAACGCTCTGCAAAAGTGTTCACGCTCATAACCTCCTTTTGTATGCAGTGGAAAATCAGCCTTCCCAATACTGATCAACCAGCTTGTGGGCCAACTCCGGCCCAAGGGCCTGAACCCAATCCTCCCGGGCTTGCTTGGCTTCATCTTCCTTTTCGGCCTTTTCCGCCACATAATCCCGGTTCAGGGTGTCGGGGTGGTAATAGCGGACGATGGGGGTTCCGCCATCCACATTGGCAATGATCAGTTTGATCCGGCCATTGTGGTTGAACCAGTCGTTTTCACACAGGATTTCCAGCCCCTCCGGGCCGGTGGAAGCCTTGAATATTGCCACATCAGGCGGGGTGGCTTCCTGCTTGATATTCAGCCGGGGGTGAATCCGGCTGATCAGTTCCCAAGCCTTCCGCTTGGTCAGCTTCACATTCATTTAGATTCCCTCCTTAACTCTGCACTGCACTCTGGGAAATAAGATAATCCACAGAAACCTCGAAGTAGTCTGCCACCTTTTTCACATTTTCCACGCTGGGAGAAGATTTTTCCCATCTCCCTACCGTTCCGTTTCCAAGGCCTGTCTCTTTCTCCAGTTTCGAAATGCTGATTCCCTTCCCCTTGCACAAAACAACAATGTTCTGGTACAGCAATGTAACACCCCCTAAATTTTTATTAGATTTTAGAGAAAAGCATTGACAAATAATAGAGAATATTCTAAAATATGAATTGTCACAAACAGACTTTAGATGACTCCATATATCCGAATAGGCTTTTCTCTAAAACCTGTTTTGATTATATCGAGAGTTCTCTAATTTGTCAATACCAAATTTCGGTTTTTCTCTATTTTATTTTAGGGGGCTCTATATGAACAGCGTTGAGTTAGTCAAAAACATTTGTAAGCAAAGAAAAATTCCCATATCTAAACTTGAAAAGGATTTGGGTTTTTCAAATGGATACATTTCACAATTACGAAAAGGTACTTTCCCTGCTGACAGGCTTTCTCGCATAGCCGATTATTTAGGAGTTTCAATCGATTATTTACTTTTCTGTGAAAATGAAAAAACGCCCACCGCAAACGGTGAGCGTGAAATCAGTAAAGACGATTTGAAATTTGCCTTGTGGGGTGATTCTTCCGAAATAGACGATGCTGACCTGGATGATGTCCTGCGGTATGCGGCCTTCATAAAAGAAAGGAAGCGGAAAAATGACGGTTAGAGAATCTGTTCAAGAGCTTTACTCTATCGCCTGTAAAAACAATATCACAGTGGACAAGTTCCCATTTTCAAAAGTGGAGGCAATGTCCCTCATGGATTTGGATGGCCAATGCTTTATTGGTCTGAACCCCGCCACCATTCGCAGCGATTCCGACGAACGGAACAAGCTGGCCCACGAACTCGGGCACTGCCTGACCGGAGCCTTTTACAATCAGTATTCCTCCTTCGACTGCCGCCAGCGGCATGAGAATACTGCCCGGAAATGGGAGATTGCATATCTTATTCCCGTTTCCGCTCTGGAAGAAGCTGTTTCCTCCGGCTACACAGAGGCATGGCAGCTCTCTGAGTTATTTTCCGTTCCCGAATCATTGATCCGTGAGGCCGTCTGCTTGTACAACCACGGCAACCTTGCATCAGATGTGTATTTATAATATCACAAAACGGATAACTGAATGCAGTGCGGTTTCTTGTAAAGGCCTTTTCCTTTTTAAGTGCCGTTTTGTAAATTAAAGAAATGAGGTATATGTAATGGGTATTTTCGGAGAAAAAAAGAAATGTTCTGTTTGCGGCAAACCCGTCGGTAACATCGGCAGCCGGCAGATTGCTTCCGGTGTAATCTGTTCTGAATGCCGTAAAGGCTGCAGCCCGCTCATAAAAACGATTGAGTGCATGACTGCCGATGAGATTTCTCAGGCAATTTCCAATCGTACTGAGAACTATGCAAAATTAAACTACTTTAGCCCAAGTGCCACCGTTGGGAATTATCTCCATGTAGACCGGTCTCTCAATTTGTGGTGCTGCCCTGTGCTGTATGGTATGTTTGGAGATAACCCAGACCTTTTCCATTTTGATGATCTTCTTGATTACAAGATTGTCGAAGATGGCGGTACCGAGTCAAAAGGCGGCTTGGGTTCTGCAGTAGTCGGCGGTGCTCTTTTCGGTGGCGCCGGAGCTATTGTCGGCAGCAATGTTGGCAAGAAGGTTAAATCTACTGTAACCAAAATGGATGTTGTAATCCAGGTTTCGTATCCATATATTTCCCAGGTTGAAATTCCGCTTATTATACAGCCTGTTGAACGCAACAGCTTGTCCTATAAGGCTGTGTGTGACACCGCAAATAAAATTACATCTCTTTTGGATTTTATATTAAAAAACAAAACTCCTGATGAACCTGTTGTGCAGCAGCCCTCCCCCGCTCCCGCTGTGACTTCTGCTGCGGATGAATTGCTTAAGTACAAGAATCTCCTTGATATTGGCGCCATCACACAGGAAGAATACGACAAAAAGAAGTCTCAGCTGCTTGGCCTGTAAATAAAAAACCACTCCGGTGCTGGAACACCGGAGCGGCAACATAGAACACCACCAACCAATCACGATAGGGGCAGTCTACCCTTTTATGGTAGCATACAAGTCCCGGAAAGGCAAGATTTTTATGGGAAAAAGAGATAACGGATCCGGCACCATACGCAAGGTAAATGGCGCCAATGGGGTCAAATACTACGCCTATGCCCCGGCTGTTTACCAGGAGAACGCCGACGGAGACATTATCTGCACCCGGGAGGCCTTGGGTGCATTTCAGAAGCGGGCAGATGCCCGGAAGGCTCTGGATGAATTTCTCCGCCACCCGGTCTCCAAATATAACTATACCATGCTGGATGTCTACAACGATTGGAAGGCCCAGGCATTCTCCGACATCACCAAATCTACCCAGGACAACTACACCGCCGCATGGTCTCAAATCCTGACGGCATCCCCGGATATTGCCCAGCGGAAATTCCGTGATATCACCACCTCCCAGCTGCGTGGGATTTTGGATTTCTGGATGCTTCCCCATGAAATCCCGACAACAAAGGACGGGGCCACCAAAGTGAAGCGGACCAAGCCGCTTTCCATGTCCAGCCTCACCAAAATCAAGGCACTTTGCACGCAGCTCTATGGATATGCCATGGCAAACAACATCATCGACAAAAACTATGCCTCACTGGTTCGGATTCCCAAAGGGGCCGAAGCCGGCACAAAACGAGCCTTTACCGATGCGGAGTTCCTTATGCTGGAAAACGGCTGGCGCAATGTCCCGGGCGGTGATGCAGTCTATGCCCTATGCTACCTTGGCTTCCGGGTGTCTGAGTTTCTTCAGCTCCGCCCCACGGATTATGACCCCATCCAGCATACCCTCACCGGCGGCTTAAAGACCGCCGCCGGCCGGAACCGGGTTGTCCCTGTCCACGAAAACATTATCCCTATCATTGACCGCTGGGCGGCCGGTGGCCATGAATATCTCTACGCAGACGGGAAAGGACATGGGTACAAAAAAGACCGCTTTCTGCGGTCTGTGTGGGCTCCTGCCATCTCTGCCCTTGGGCTACCCAGCGACCTCACCCCCCACTGCGCCCGCCACACCTGCGGCACCAGGCTCTCCGCAGCTGGGGCCAGGCCGGAGGACATCCAGGCCATACTCGGCCATGCCGATTATTCCGTGACCGCCAACACCTATATCAACCAAGATGTGTCCACCCTGGCCAAATCCATGGCCCTCGTGAAATAGCGCTCGTCACAACCTCGTCACAACGCTTAAAAAATCCCACAAAACAGCAAAACAAAAAACCACCGAAATCAAGGGTTTTACCCTCAATTTCGGTGGTTTTGGTCCGAGTGACTGGATTCGAACCAGCGGCCTCTTGAACCCCATTCAAGCGCGATACCAAACTTCGCCACACCCGGATTTGCTTCATTTCCTGACTGCCTGAGTATTCTATCACATGCTGTCAGAAAATGCAAGCATTATTTTTTGTTTTTTGAAAAAATTTTTTATTCGCCTACATCGGTGCGGATGACCTTGCCCAGATTCCACAGGCAGACCACCTGCTGCTCTGCTTCTGCTTTCTCAGCCTCGGTGTTATACTCCACGTACACCGTATGGGCACCGCAGTCGCAGCACTCTACCTGGACGCTCCAGTCGCCCTCGTGGACAACAATGCCGTTGCCCCGGCAGATGGGGCAGTCTTCCAGCACAAAATTGGGATTCACTTTCATATGACATTCTCCTTATCTGAATACTTGTTCTTGCTCGTCGTAAATTTCCAGCCGGGCGCAATGGGAAAAGCTGGGGGTAAACTCCGGGAGGTACCGCTGGATGGCGGACACCAGCAGCGCCGGGTTCAAGGTGGGATTCTGGCAGTACACCAGGGCTTGCAGCACCAGGTGCTTCTCCCCTGCCTCCACCTGAAGGCTTCGGATCATGGGGATGATGTTCTGCTCCTGCATTCCGTTGTTTTTGGTGCGCTTCCCCACCAGAAGCTCCGGTTGGGCAAAGAGGGCGGAAACGGCCTCAGGAGCACCGGAGGGAACCCCATTGTCGTATTCCATGGTTACCCGGCAGGACAAAAGCCGCAGGTCTTTCAGCTTCCGTCCGTCCTCATACACCTGCAGGACCCGGATGCCCTCCACCAGCTTTTCATTGAGCCGGCGGCAAATCTCCTGGCAGGGCACCTCTGCTCCTTCCAGGGTGAAGTCCAGCAGCTCGCAGCTGCTCTCCACCCCCACGGACAAAGGCAGGGCAATGGAAACGGAAGGTCTGGGATTGAAGCCCTGGGTATGGGTCAGGGACAGCTCCGCCCGTTTGAAGGCTCTTTGAAACAGCCGCATCAAATCCAGGTGGGAAATCCAGACAGCTCTTCCCTTTTTCTCAAACAGCAGTCTAAGCATCGCACTCCACCTCCTGAAGCAGGCCATTGGCGCCGCAGCCGCTGCAGCCATGGCGGCAGTCCGGTGTTATGATGCCCTCGTAGGCCCGTTTTCTCTCCCGGAGCAAAAACTTTTTGCTGACGCCCACATCGATGGGGTCCCAGGGCAGGAGCTCGTCCTCCCCGAAGCCCCGGATGGTGTAATAGTCCGGGTCTACGCCGCAGGTTTTGAAGGCATCCATCCAGATCTGATAGTTGAAATACTCGTCCCAGCCGTCCAGCTTGGCACCGTTTCTGGCGGCCTCTGCAATCACCGGTCCCAGGCGGCGGTCGCCCCGGGCGGTTACGGCCTCCAGGCGGCTGATGTCCGGGGTGTGGTAATTATACTCCACGGACTTGGAATAGAAATGGTCTTTCAGCAGGTGGCAGCGGCGGAGGTATTCCTCCGGGGTAATCTGCTTCTCCCACTGGAAGGGGGTATGGGGCTTGGGCACAAAGTAGGCCGTGGCCACATGAACCCGCAAGCCCCGCTTCTTATTGGAGGCGTGTTCCTTCCAGGTGAGAATCACCTTATGCACCAGCTCCGCAATGCCCAGTACATCCTCGTCCGTCTCCGTGGGAAGGCCCAGCATGAAATAGAGCTTCACATGGTCCCAGCCGCCGGAAAAGGCGTTGGCACAGGTGGTGAGGATTTCCTCCTCCGTCAGATTCTTGTTAATCACATCCCGCAGCCGCTGGGTACCAGCCTCCGGAGCGAAGGTCAGGCCGCTTTTCCGCTGGGTGCGGAGCTTCATCATCAGCTCCCGGGAGAAGTTGTCCGCCCGGAGAGAGGGCACCGACAGGTTGATGCGATTGTCCATGCAGTAAGAAAGCATATCGTCTGTCAGTTCTTTTAAGCCCCGGTAGTCGGAGGTGGAGAGGCTGGACAGGGTAATCTCATTATGTCCGGAATCCTCCAGGGTTTCCACCGCCTGACGATACAGCACCTGGGGGCTCTTTTTCCGCACGGGGCGGCAGGAGAAGCCCGCCTGGCAGAAGCGGCAGCCCCGGATACAACCCCGGAACAGCTCCAGGTTTGCCCGGTCGTGGACAATTTCCGTGGAGGCCACAATCATTTTGGTGGGGTAATAAGCCTTGTCCAAGTCCTCTACAATCCGCTTGGTGACGGTTCTGGGGGCTCCGTGGAGGGGCACAATCTCCGCCAGAGTGCCGTCAGGGTTATATTTATGCTCATAGAAGGAGGGGACATACACCCCGGGGATTTTGGAGACCTCCAGCAAAAAGGTCTCCTTACTCCACCCTTCTGCCTTGGCCCGGTCGTAAAGAGACACGATTTCCACCGTACTCTCCTCCCCTTCTCCCAGGGAGAAAAAGTCGATAAAGTCCGCCAGGGGCTCCGGGTTGAAGGTACACACGCCCCCGGCAAACACCATCTGGTTCAGGCCCTTCCGCTCCCGGGCGTACAGGGGGACACCGGCAAGATTCAGCATATTGAGAACATTAGTATAGCACATCTCATAGCCGATGGTAAAGGCAATCATGTCAAAGTCCTTTACCGCCTTGCCGCTCTCCAGCGCCCACAAGGGAATGTCATGCCGGCGCATAGCCTCCTCCATGTCCCCCCAGGGGGCAAACACCCGCTGGCACCATACGCCGTCCATCTCGTTCATCACACCGTACAAAATCCGCATACCCACATTGGACATCCCAATCTCGTAGGTATCCGGAAAGCAGAAGGCCACATCCACCCGCACCTGGGCCGGGTCCTTCTGAATTTCGTTGTATTCTCCGCCGGTATACCGGGCAGGTTTCTGCACCGTAGGCAGGATTCTTTGCAATAAATCGGTCATAGCCTTACCTCTTATCTTTTGGGTAGGACTATTGTAACCTTTGAAGCCCCGGTTTGCAAGAAATTTTTATTTTCCCTGTTTTGAACAGAAACAGAAGAAGCAGAAGTATGGGGAAAATTCCCAGTTCCAGCCGGAAAAAGCCGTAAACACAGGCGGCGAAAGCCAGAAAAATCGTCCCATTTTCCACCCGGGCGGCAACCCGGCGGCCGTTTTTCTGGAAGCGGCAAAGGAGTACCCTCAAGGCCCGTCCTCCGTCCAGGGGCATAATGGGAAGCAGGTTAAACACCGCCTGCAAAAAGCCGCACACCGCCGTCCTGGGGAGCCAGGGGGCAAGGAAAACCAGGCAAATACTTCCCAGGGGCCCGGCCATAGCCGTGAGAAAGGCCTGTTTTGGTTCCAGCGGCCCGATTTTGATCTCCATTCCCCCGCCTCCCAGGGCGATTTCCTCCGCCGCCCCACCGGAAAGCCTTGCTGCCAGCAGGTGAAAAGTCTCGTGGACCGTCACCGCCAGGAGCCACGCTCCCACCCAGGGCAGAGGGAAAATCAGAAGCCCCGCCGCCAGAAGGAGAAAAAAACCGGGCCGTAAATCAATCGGCAGTCTTTGGAACTTCCACATCTTTCACAATCTCTCGGCAAAAAGCCTGGAAGGCATCCGGGATGGATACCCCCTGGCGGACATCCTCCACGAAAGCCGTCACCGCCTCCCGGGTGGTTTTCTGATCCCCGGGAAGCAGAGCCTGTCCGATTTGCTGGCGTACCTGGGGAATGGCAAGGGCTGTTACCCCAGCCAGGGCCACGCACAGCAGCCATTTAGGGAGCTTTTTCCGGTGGCGGAAAATGGGATAGCGGTGATTATCCTGGGGGCTGTAAGATATTTCATAGGCCATAGCGGTCACCTCTTTATAATACCATATGGTGAGGCTGTCCCTTTCATGCCTGTTGCCTGGCCTTCAAAGTATGAAAAAGGAGGTGCTGCGCAGTTTACGCAGCACCTCCAATATGGGATGGTTCCGATTATTCCGAGGGCAGTCTGCACACCCAGAGGTTCTGAATCTGCTCCATAACCCGGGTCAGTTCCCATTTCTGCTCCGTTCTCTTGGGGCTGTTGGGGTCGTTGATTTTCACATAACCATCTTCATACCCGGTCATAACCAGGAAATGCCCGGAGGAAGTAAAGTCGCCAGGGCCCACAACACAGATGATGAGGTTCCCCACCTCCAGATTATTGATAATCCGGTTCGCATCCAGGGGAATTTCCACCACATCCAGGCCCAGCTCCTTGCCGCCCTGGGGAATCAGCGCCCATGCGCTTCCGTTGCCGTCCACCGCATACCCGTGTTCCTCAGAGAACTCCGCTACATATTTGGGGGTATAGGTTGCATCTTGGAAGAAGTAGATGCAGGCCATGGACAGGCAGGTAGGTCCGCAGCCGGACAGGCCCATAGGCTCTCCGGCATACTCTGTGTAACCCCAACGCTCGTCCCACTGAATCAGCAAGGGTACGCCAGGGTCCTTCAGGCAGTCACTCAAGTCAATTTCCGGCTCCAGATCCTTCTTCAGCGGATAATTCAAAACAAAATCCTTTGCCTCCGGGTTCTTTTCCAGGAGTTTGATCAGGGACTCAGGCCAGTCCGCCAGGGTCAGGCCCTGCTCCTTGGCAAAAGCCTCCACCACCTGTTCCGGTGTGGGCTCTGTTGCCTCGGTGGTTTCCGTGGGCTGGGTAGTGGGAGCTGTGGTTACCTCAGAGGTCACCGTGGGATTGGTGGTCTCCTGAGAGGGACTCTCCACTTTTCTTCCGCAAAACGCCAGGGAAAGGCACAATCCGCCGGCAACCAACAATACCAAAAATCGTTTCATTTTCTCACCTTGTTCCGGTTTATTATTTGGCTTTTCCCCCTGGGGGGACACACTTTCAGCCATGAAAACTTAGGCATATTATATCTTTCCCGCCATGGAATGTCAATCTTTTTTCAAATTCCCCTGCTTTCCAGAAAAAGGAAAGGGCTTGTCCTCTGGAGTTTACAGCAGACAAGCCCTTGCGGTTTCATTCAATTTTACTTCTGGGATTCCAGAACCTCAACAAAGGCTTCCTTCAGGATGCGCAGGCCTTCCATCAGGTCCTCGTCCTCAATTACCAGTGTGGGCATAAGTTTAACGACGCAGCTGTTCCGGCCGGCACGCTCCACAATCAGGTGCTTGCGGAAGCAGGCCTCCACCACGGCTTCGCTGAAAGGATCGCCCCCCAAAGCCTGGCAGTCGATACCCCAGATGAGGCCAATGCCCCGGTGAGTCAGCCGCTTGTCCAGAGGCAGAATCTCCTCCCGGATAAAGGCATCCACCATGGCACCCTTCCGGGCAGCCTCCTGGTCCAGCTTGTGCTCTACCATATATTCAATGGCAGCGGTTCCGGCCACGAAGGCCAGCTGGTTGCCCCGGAAGGTTCCGTTATGCTCTGCAGGCTTCCAGATATCCTCATCCGGGGAGATCAGCAGCAGAGACATGGGCATACCGATGCCGCCAATGGACTTGGACACCGTCACCATATCCGGCTTGATACCTGCCCGCTCAAAGGAGAAGAAGGTGCCGGTACGGCCGCAGCCGGCCTGAATATCATCGATAATCAGCAGGATGCCGTTCTCGTCGCAGAACTTCCGGCAGCCCCGGAGGAACTCAGGGGCAAAGGGATAGATGCCGCCCTCTGCCTGCACCGTTTCCATCACCAGAGCGGCAGGCTTTTCCACGCCAGAGTGGTCATCGTCCAGCAGCCGCTGCATATAGGCCACCACATCCAGCTCCGGGAACATATAAGGGGCGGGAATGTGGGTGCAGTTTTCCAAAGTGACCCCGGCAGCATTCCGGGCGTAGGCTTCGGTGGTCAGGGAGAGGGAGCCCAGGGTCATGCCGTGGAAGCAGCCCATGAACGCCCACACATTGGAGCGGCCGGTAACCTTTCTTGCCAGTTTCAGGCCTGCCTCAATGGCATTGGTGCCCGTGGGACCGCAGCACATCACCCGGTAGTTAAGGCCCCGGGGCTTGAGGATCTTCTCCTCCAGGGCGTCCAGGAACTCCCGCTTTGCCGGGGTATGCAAATCCAGGGCGTGAAGCACGCCGTCATTCTGCAAATAGGCAATGAGCTTATCCTTAATATAATCGTTGTTGTGTCCGTAATTCAGTGCACCAGCGCCGCAGAGGAAATCCAGGTAACGGTTTCCTTCCTCGTCGTACATGAAAGCACCCTTTGCCCGGTTAAACACCACAGGGAAATGGCGGCAGTAGGAGCGCACCGAAGATTCATACATATCAAAGGTCTTGGTATTCATAAATAAGACTTCCTTTTATTTATTTGTCCACACCGATGATGTATATTACCACACAAAGTTGGAAAAATCAAGCTTTCTTTCTCCGGCTTATTCGGCAGATTTCAACGCCTCTGCCATATTGATTTTCTCCAATCTGTAGTAAAGCACCACATCTACCAGCACCGCCACCAGGACCGTGATGCCCACGGACAGAAGGAGCGAGGAGGCAAACAGGCGGGATGTAAACCAGACCATATCAATCCTAATCTGGCTCATCACAAAGTCCAGGAGGAGCTTTCCACCCAGAAGGCCAATCAATGCGCCGAATATGGAGAGAATCAGATTTTCCTTGAACACGTATAGAGCCGTCTCCCAGCTGTTGAAGCCCAGCACCTTGATGGTGGCAATCTCCCGCATCCGCTCCGTGATATTGATGTTGGTCAGGTTGTAAAGCACAATCACCGCAAGAAGGGCTGCACAGACAATGACCGTTGCCACAATCAGGTCCAGCACCTCCAGCATAGAGCCCACCTGGTCTGCCAGCGCCTCACTGACCGACACATTCATCACGTTGTTCAAGGCGGTGAAGTCTGCCCCCACCACTCTGGGGTCCTTCCCCTCAGGAACCGTGGCAAAAGCCACCTGATACTCCGGCGCCTCTCCCAGCTGGCTCTCACAGGTTCCGGGATTGACAATCACATAGTTGAACACATGGTTATCAAAGACGCCCGATACCGTAAGATGCAGGGCTTCCGAGTCTGCGTTGCGCACCACAATCTCATCTCCGGCGGAAATGTCCAGAAGCTCTGCGACGCCTACAGAGACAAGGGCTTCCCCGTCCCCCGGCAGGGACAGTGTCTTGCTGCCATCGTGCAGGTCAAAGAACTGTCCCATATCCTCGCCGCCTACCAGCAGGTTTACGCTGTTGGTTTTGTCTCCAAATTCCAGCTCTGCTGTGGACTGATGGACAAAGGAAATGGTGGAAATCTCATCCTGCATCTTCTTGGTTATCTGCTCCTCGTCCTGCTCCGTAAGGCTCTCGCCGAACTGCACCTGCATATCGTAGAGGGTTACTTCCTCAAACTGATAGGATACGATGTCCTTGATGGAATCGCCGATGCCAAAGCCGGTCACCAGCAGGGCCGTACAACCGCAAATACCCACAATCATCATAAGCAGCCGCTGGCGGTAGCGGAAGATGTTTCGCAGCATGACCTTATCCAGGAAACGCAGGTGCTTCCAAAGGGGAATGTACTCCAAAAGAATCTTCTTGCCCCCGGCGGGCGTCTTGGGTCGCACCAGCTCCGCCGGCACTTCCCGCAGCTCAACCCGGCAGGAGTACCAGGTCACCAGGAGCATCAGCGCCGTATACACCGCCACAACCCCTACGCACAGGGGAATATTGAACACAATATCCAGGTTGGGCTTGAGGGTCAGTATCAGGCTGTAAGCCGTCCAGATAATCTGGGGGAATACAATGCTTCCCACCACCACACCGATTCCGCAGCCCAGCACCGCTGCGCTTCCGGCATAGAACAGGTATTTTCCGATAATGGCTCCGTTGCCATAGCCCAGGGCCTTCAAGGTACCAATCTGGGTCCGCTCTTCTTCCACCATGCGGGTCATAGTGGTAATACATACGAGAGCCGCCACCAGGAGGAAGAATGCCGGGAACACCCGGGACACACCCGCCACGATGTCAGAGTTACTGCTCACACCTAGGTAGCCTGCATTGGATTCCCGGGTCAGGATATATACGGATGGGTCCTTCATATCCTCCAGGGTGGCTTTGGCATCTTCCAGCTGAACACGGGCGTCTTCCAGCTCCTGGAAGCCCTCCTCCAGCTCCTTTTTGGTGTCCGCTTCGCCCTGGCGGTATTCTTCCCAGCCCTGTTCCAGTTCCTTCCGGCCCTCTTCCAGGGATGCCTTCCCATCCGCCAGCTCCTGCTGCTTCTGCTCCAGTTCCTTCTGTCCCGCAATCAGCTGGGCGTTGCCGTCGTCAATCTGCTTCTGGGCGTTGGCAAGCTCCGCCCGGGCCTGGGCCGACTGGTTTTCCAATTCTGTATATCCCGCTTCAATTTCCGCCTGGGCTGCCAGAAGGGTCTGCCGGGCACTCTCCAGGTCGGTCTTCTGGGCCTGCAAGTCCTCCCGCTGCTGCTTCAGGTCATCCAGCTGCTTCCGCAGAGGTTCTGCCTGTTCTTTCAGCCGTTCAAACTCCTGGATATACCACTCCCGGGAAGCTACCAGATTATCCAGTTCCTGCTGCAGTCTTTGCAGCAGTTCCTCATCCAGGATTTCTTCTTCCTTGGCCTTATCCAGTGCCTCCTGGGCCAGGGCAATGGCTGCGTCCGTATCTGCAATCATCTTTTCTGCAATGCGGATTCCAGAGTCCACACCGTTTACCAGCAGTTCCATCTGGGTAATGCCCGAATCCAGCTGCTGCAAGCCGGAGGTCAGCTGGGAGAGTCCGTCCTCTACCTTGGCAAGGTTGTCATTTACGGTTTTCTCATTGTCTTCCAGTTCCTGTCTGGCCTGGGCAAGCTGCTGGGATACCGACTGTTTCTTGGCATCCAGCTCCTTCTGACCATCCTCCAGGTCCTTTTTGTTCTGCTCCAGGAGTTTCAGTCCTTCCTGAAGCTGAACTTCACCATCATCCAGCAGCTTCTGGTTGTCCTCCAGCTCCTGCTCCCCTTCCTGCAAGGCATCCAGGGCATCCTTCAGCGCCTGCTCTGCCTCCTGCTTGCCTTCGTTGTAGGTCTTCAGGCCGTCCTCATACTCGGCAAGGCCCTGGTTGTATTCCTCCCAGCCGTCAGAAAGGAGCTTTTCGTACCGTTCCTGGGCCAAAGCCTGCACCTGGGGCTTTATCTCCCCGGAAAGGTCATCCATAGCCTGATTGTATGCATCCGTGTAGGCTTCGTAGTCCCCGGTGACGGTAACATCTATCCGGGAATAGTAGTCCACATCAAAGGCATCCCAGGGTATGTAAATATTGGAAGTGACCGAGCCGTTTCCCAAGGTGGTATTGTTCCGGTTCATGTCCATGAACAGGGGAGAGGAAACATAGCCCACAATGGTGAAGGTCTCGCTCTGGAAGCTATCCAGAGTTTCCTCCTCATTGGTGTCCGCAATCCGGAACTGGTCGTTCAAATCCGTGCTATCCTGAAGGTTGGCATCTGCCAGGCATTCGTTGGGCGCTTCCGGCATCCGTCCTTCCAGAAGATACAGCTGATTGACCTCCTGGGGGATGGAATAAACCTCATAAACCGCCTCGGTCTGGGAATCCCCCACCGTACCGATTACATCTACATAGACGGTCCCTTCCACATCCACCACCTGGGGAAGCTCCTTCACCGCCTCCACCTGCTCTATACTCCAGCCATAGTCATTGAGCAGGGTCAGGTCGTACATATTCTGGCTGTCCATGTAATTCCTTGCCGTTTCCATCATGGAAATCTTGCTGGACAACAGTCCCACAAACAGGCCGGCACCCAATGCAATAATCGACATAATGGCAATATACCGGCCCATGGATTTCCGGATGGAACGCCACAGGTTTCTTCGCATCATGTTCTTTTTCATTACCATTCAATCTCCGAAATACTTTGTGGGTGTTCGTTCAGGGTCTCCGATACCACCGTGCCGTTTTTCACCCGGATAACCCGGTCCGCCATGGCGGTCAAGGCGCTGTTGTGAGTGATAATGATGATGGTCATGCCGGTTTTTCTGCCGGTATCCTGCAAAAGCTGCAAAATGGCCTTACCGGTCTGGTAATCCAGGGCGCCGGTGGGCTCGTCGCACAAAAGAAGCTTGGGATTCTTGGCCAAGGCTCTGGCAATGGCCACTCTCTGCTGCTCACCGCCGGACAGCTGGCTGGGGAAATTCTTGAGCCGCTCCTCCAGCCCCACATCAATGAGCACCTGCTTGGCATCCAGCGGATTTTTGCAAATCTGGTTGGCAAGCTCCACATTTTCCAGGGCGGTCAGATTCCCCAGCAAGTTATAAAACTGGAATACAAAGCCCACATCCTGACGGCGGTACTGGGTCAGCTGCCGCTTGGTAAGGCCGGAAATCTCCCGTCCGTCCAAAAACACTTTTCCACCGGAAAGGCTGTCCATGCCCCCCAATATATTCAGCAAAGTGGTCTTGCCTGCACCGGAAGGTCCCACGATGACCACCAGCTCCCCTTCTTCAATGGTAAAGCTGGTATCGTGCAGCGCCTGGATATCCACCTCGCCGGTGTGATAAATCTTCTCTACATTCTGAAATTCTACAAACGCCATATTTCATTCCCCCTGGGCAACTTACTACTGTTTATTATAGCATGGAAAAACTGTTATTCAGGAACAAACTGTGAATATTGCTCAAGGATTGCAAAAGTTTTTCTCCTTTGTTAAAAGGAGCTGTATGCCCTGCACACAGCTCCTTTTTCTTACATTCCGTTGCCCCGAAGCTGGATGATCTGGTCCCGGAGTACGGCGGCGTACTCGTACTCCATCATCCTGGCAGCTTCTTTCATCTGCTTTTCCAGACGGGCAATCTCCTTCTCCTTTTCCGCCTTGGTCATCTTGATGCCGTTTCTGCCCTTCTTCTCCCCGGCGGAGGAGGAAATCTCAATCAGATCCCGGACGGATTTGATGACGGTCTTGGGCTCGATGCCGTGGGCTTTGTTGTAGGCATCCTGAATCTGACGGCGGCGCTTGGTTTCGCTGATGGCCGCCTGCATGGAGGGGGTGACCCGGTCGGCATACATAATCACCAGGCCCTGGGCGTTTCGGGCTGCCCGGCCGATGGTCTGAATCAGACTGGTTTCGGAGCGGAGGAAGCCTTCCTTGTCCGCATCCAGAATGGCCACCAGGCTGACTTCCGGCAGGTCCAGACCTTCCCGCAGCAGGTTGATACCCACCAGCACATCGAACTTGGCCATCCGCAAATCCCGGATAATCTCCATCCGCTCCATGGCGCCCACATCCGAGTGCATATAGCGCACCTTGATGCCGGCTTTTTGCAGGTACACCGTCAAGTCCTCTGCCATTTTCTTGGTGAGGGTGGTCACCAGCACCCGCTCATTCCGGGCGGCCCGATCGTTGATTTGGCCAATCAGGTGGTCAATCTGACCCTCAATGGGATGAATCTCAATTTTCGGGTCCAGAAGTCCCGTGGGACGGATGACCTGCTCCACCGTCTGGGCAGACCGGGTCCGCTCATATTCTCCGGGGGTAGCGGACACATACACCACCTGGTTGATTTTGCTGTCGAACTCCTCAAAATTCAAGGGGCGGTTATCGTAGGCGGAGGGCAGCCGGAAGCCGTAATTCACCAGAGAATCCTTCCGGCTCCGGTCTCCTGCATACATGGCCCGGCACTGGGGAAGGGTCACGTGGCTCTCGTCTATGAACATGAGAAAATCCTTGGGGAAGTAATCCAGAAGGGTTGTGGGGGGCGTCCCCGGGGCTCTGCCCTGAATCACCCGGGAATAGTTTTCAATGCCGGTACAAAATCCGATTTCTGTCAGCATTTCAATGTCGTAGGCTGTCCGCTGGGCAATCCGCTGGGCTTCCAGCAGCTTGTCCTGGGAGCGGAACAGCTCCACCTGGGCGTCACATTCCCGGGTAATCTCCCGGATAGCCCGTTCCAGCTTCTCCCGGGAGGCCACATAGTGGCTGGCGGGGTAAATGGCCACATGCTCCACATACCGCTCCACCATGCCGGAGACCGCATTGATCTCCGAAATCCGGTCAATCTCATCCCCGAAGAACTCCACCCGGATGGCCCGTCCGGCCCAGTATGCCGGATACACCTCCAGGGTATCCCCCCGGACCCGGAATTTGTTTCTGGAAAAATCCAGGTCGTTCCGCTCATACCGGATTTCCGCCAGTTTTTTCAGAATCTCGTCCATGGGGCGCTGCTGCCCTACCCGCAGGGAAATCACCATGCTTTTATAGTCGATGGGGTCGCCCAGACCGTACAGGCAGCTGACGGAGGACACCACAATCACATCCCGGCGCTCAAAAAGCGCCGAGGTGGCACTGTGGCGCAGCCGGTCGATTTCCTCATTCACCGCCGAATCCTTCTCAATGTAGGTATCCGTATGGGCAATATAGGCTTCCGGCTGGTAATAATCGTAGTAGGAGATAAAGTACTCCACCGCATTGTTGGGGAAGAACTCCCGGAACTCGGAGCAAAGCTGGGCTGCCAGGGTTTTATTATGGGCCAGCACCAAAGTGGGACGGTTTACCTTTTCAATGATGGAGGCCATGGTAAAGGTCTTGCCGGAGCCGGTAACACCCAAAAGGGTCTGCTCCCGCAGCCCCAGGTCAATTCCCTGGGACAATTTTGCGATGGCCTCCGGCTGATCACCGGAGGGGCGATAAGAAGAAACCAACTGAAAATGATCCATGCAGGCTTCCGAACCTCCTTTTTCGTAACTTGGAAATCACCTGGTTTGTTTTTGCCATTATAGCATACATTCCATGAAAAGGGAATCCTCTTCCGGGAAATTTACGAACATTTGTTTTCTTTCATTTCCCGGAATCGGTATTGTATTTGACCTGGGGGAATGGTATAATCATGGCATATTTACGTTGGAAGTGGTGAGAAGACTATGCCCGGGGACATGAAGGAAACCATTGCAAAAGCAGCCATGACACTATTGAACCAGAATCATGTGAAAAAGCTCACAGTCAAAGACATTGTGGAGCAATGCCACATCACCAGGCAGAGCTTTTATTACCACTTTGAGGACATTCCCGATTTGTTTCGCTGGATGCTGGAAAAACGGTCTGCCCAGATTCTGGAAGAGAGTATGTCCCGGGAGGACACCCAGGAGGGTCTGCGGTGTTTTCTGGTGATGGCGGTGCATATCTCCCCCTATATCAAGCGGGGCATTGGCACCGGCTACCAGGCCGAATTGGAGGGGCTTCTGCGCAGGTACATCCAGCAGTTTTTCCTCATGGCTGCCGAGCGGAAGAATTTATACACCCAGTGCAGCATCTCGGAAGTGAAAATCATATCCCGGTATCACAGCCTCGCCATTCTGGGGCTGCTTCAGGAGTGGAGCGAACAGGATACGGACAATCTGGACCAGATTGTAGATGTGGTCTACCGCCTTATGACCAAGGGGATTCCACCCAAAGGTCAGAAATAACATCGGTTTTACTTAATGCCAAAGTGTAAGGAATCTTTACACTTTGGCATTTTTGTCTATACACCCTCCCCGGTGTGATTATTGTATCCAAAATCGTACTGCATTACAATATACACAAAAGGGGGTGCAGATGTGGCACAGGAAATTCTATCCATCAAGCTCTATGAGTTGGAAGCGCAGATTACCCGGCTGCTCACCCGGATACAGCTGAGCGAAAACGATGACAATGCACATTTACAGCAGGCCATAGAAGGGCTGAAACGGGAATGCGGGGAAAATGAGCTGGCTCTGAAAAACAGGCTGCAGCTCTCCCGGTCCGGGATTGTGAGCACCATCTCCCACACCTACGGACAAATTGAGACGATCATTCATCAGTGCAAAGATACGCTGCAGGCATATGCCTCCCTAAGGGCGGACCCCGACCAGGAGGCGGAGGAGAAAATCCTATTGGCAGAGTATGCCCTGGACTTTTCCATACAGGCGGCAAACCGTGCTTTGCTTCTGGCCATGGAAGCCATGGCCGCCCAACCCGTACAACCGGAAGAAAGAAGGAGACCCCAATGAAAGAAGTAAAATCATCCAAAAAGCCATTGATTTATTATTACTGCATCGTACTGCTGATCATATTCCTGTTCAATATGTTTATCACGCCCCTCCTTACCCGGGGACAGGTGACGGAGGTTGACTACGGAACCTTTATGCGGATGACGGAGGAACGGCAAATCGGCTCCGTGCAGGTGGAGGATACCCAAATTCTCTTTACCGCCAAGGAGGGGGACGCCATCTATAAAACCACTCCCATGGAGGACCCCGATCTCACCCAGCGTCTTCACGACTCCGGGGCAGAGTTTACCCGGGTCATTGAAGAACCCATCTCCCCTATCTGGAGCATCCTGCTGACCGTCGGACTTCCTTTGGCAATCTTTGCGCTGCTGGGCCATTACATGAACAAGAAGATGATGGAGCAGCTGGGGGGCAAGGACTCCATGGCCTTCGGCATGGGAAAGAGCAATGCCAAGGTATATGTCCAATCCACCAAGGGTATCAAATTCTCCGATGTGGCCGGTGAGGACGAGGCCAAAGAGAGTCTTTCCGAGATTGTGGACTACCTCCACAATCCGGGAAAATACTCAGAAGCCGGTGCCTCCATGCCCAAGGGTCTTTTGCTGGTAGGCCCTCCGGGTACCGGCAAAACCATGCTGGCCAAGGCGGTAGCCGGTGAGGCCAATGTGCCCTTCTTCTCCATCTCCGGTTCGGAGTTTGTGGAGATGTTTGTGGGCATGGGCGCTTCCAAGGTCCGGGATCTGTTCCGGCAGGCCAAGGAAAAAGCCCCCTGTATCGTGTTCATCGATGAAATTGATGCCATCGGTCAGAAGCGTTCCGCCGGGAATATGGGGGGCAACGACGAGCGGGAGCAGACCCTGAACCAGCTGCTGACAGAGATGGACGGCTTCGAGGAGAACACCGGTGTCATCATTCTGGCCGCCACCAACCGTCCGGAGTCTCTGGACCCGGCGCTGACCCGGCCCGGGCGCTTTGACCGCCGGGTACCGGTGGAGCTGCCGGACTTGAAGGGCCGGGAGGCAATTCTCAAGGTACACGCCCGGAAAATCAAGGCTGCCGAAGATGTGGACCTGCACACCATCGCCCGGATGGCCGCCGGTGCCTCCGGCGCAGAACTGGCCAACATCATCAATGAAGCTGCCCTGCGGGCGGTGCGAAACGGACGTACCGTTGTAAACCAGGCCGACCTGGAGGAGAGCATTGAGGTGGTCATTGCCGGCTATCAGAAGAAAAATGCCGTGCTTTCTGACCAGGAAAAGAAAATTGTAGCCTATCACGAAATTGGTCACGCCCTGGTGGCGGCCCTTCAAAGCCACAGCGCTCCGGTGCAGAAAATCACCATCATCCCCCGCACCTCCGGTGCCCTGGGCTACACCATGCAGGTGGATACCGGGGACAAGTACCTTCTGACCCGGGAGGAGATTGAGAACAAGATTGCCACCTTCACCGGCGGTCGGGCTGCGGAGGAGGTCACCTTCGGCACTTACACCACCGGCGCCTCCAACGACATTGAGCAGGCTACCAAGCTGGCCCGGGCCATGATTACCCGCTACGGCATGACCCAGGATTTTGACATGGTGGCGCTGGAGACCGTCACCAATCAGTATCTGGGCGGGGACAGTTCTCTTGCCTGCTCTCCCCAGACCCAACGGGAGATTGATCAGAAGGTTGTGGAGTTGGTAAAGCAGCAGCATGAGAAGGCCAAAAAGATTTTGAGTGAAAACAAGGAAAAGCTGGATGCGCTGGCCCAGTACCTTTACAACAAGGAGACCATCACCGGCGAGGAATTTATGGAAATCCTGACAGGAGGAATGAAGCAATGAGAAGGCATCCTGGTTTTGGCTGGCTGGAGCTGGTCATAGGCATATTGCTGATTGCATTGGGTATCCTGACTTTTGCAAAGCCGGAACTGGTGCTTACCAGCCTGGTTTTCCTTTACGGCATATCCGCCGTGGTGATGGGGATTACGGATATTATCCTTTACATCCAGGTGGAGCGGTATACGGGCTTCGGCCCCATGCTCTCCCTGGTGTCGGGGATTCTCAGTGTCATGGCCGGTATCATGCTGATGGTCTATCCCCGTACCGGTGTACTGGTACTGACGGTGTTGTTCCCCATCTGGTTCATTGCCCATTGCATCTCCCGGCTGGCCCATCTGAACCATATCCGCTTCGTGGCAGGCAATGGAATTTTCTATTTCTCCCTGGTCATTCACATCATCGGATTGATTCTGGGCTGTCTCATGCTCCTCAATCCCCTGATTACCCTGACCACCATTCGCTATTTTGCAGGAGCTTACCTGATTCTTCTGGGTGTTGACAGCGTGGTCATGGCTTTCAGCCGAATGGGAAGGAATTTCTGATACATATAAAAAATCGGCAGCTGACATTCCTTTGGTCAGCTGCCGATTTTGTATGGCATTATTTTACCTGTATCTGGCACATCTTCATGGTGGCAAGGGCCGCCTCATGGCTTTGGGGGGTGACACCGGCACAGCAGGTGCTGTTTACCAGAATGTCCTGCTGGGGAAAGTTCGCTTTCAGAAGCAGGGCGTTGGACACCACGCAGATATCCGTGCACAATCCAATCAGCTCCACAGAAAAAGCCTCTTCCCCGGCAGATTTCCGGAGCAATTCCGGCAGCACCAGAGAACCGAAGGTAGGCTTTTCCACCGGGATATAACCCTTCTCGTCCAAAGCTGCCGCCACCTGGGTGTTCAGGTCCCAGCCGGGGGTCCCTTTGATACAGTGGGGCACCGGCAGAGCCTGTCCCTCTTTTGTGGAGAGATAATCCGCCCCATGGGTATCCAGAGTGGCAAAAATCTCTCCGGCGAAGCTGCGGATTTTCTCCACCACCGCCGGGACAATAGCCTGGGCTTCCGGGGTTCCCAAAGCCCCGTCCACAAAATCCTTCTGCATATCCACCACAATCAAAAAGTGTTTCATATCCATTCCTCATTACAGAACGCACATACTCTCCCCCGGCTTGTAGTAGCCGGACTGAGCCATGGAAACATAGTCATCATCGGAAAATACCAGATGGTCAATGAGGGTGATCTCCACCGTGTCCAGGGCCACCGCCAGGCGTTTGGTGGTCTGAATATCATCCGCCGAGGGCAGGGCCAGTCCGCTGGGGTGATTGTGAGCCAGCACCACCATGGTGGCGTTGGCGGAAAGGGCGGTTTCCACAATTCTGCGGATGGGTACCCCGGCGGAATTTACACTTCCCTCCCCCACCTGTTTACAGGCAAGCACCTTGCACTTGGCATCCATGCACAGCAAAAACACCGCCTCGTGCTTTCGTCCGAAAAACCGGGGCTGCAAATAGGCACCGCATTGCTCAACGGTGCGAAGGATGCTGGCGCTTTCTGTACGGCTGATTTGATACCGCCGTCCTGCGGCGCTGAGAAGTTTCAGAAACAAGGCAGAGTTGCTGCCCATTCCCGGTACCTTTTCCAGGTCAGCCGGGTTGGCATCCAGCACCTGGGCAAGGGTTCCGAATTTTTCCAGAAGGGCATGGGCAATCTCGTTGGTGTCTTTCCGGGGGACGCTGTAAAACAAAAGCAGCTCCAGTACCTGCACCTCTGTAAAACCATCCAGCCCTTCCGTACGGAACCGCTCCTTTAATCGCTCCCGGTGTCCGTCATGTACAGCCATTGCCTCACCTCATTTTCTCTCTTGCTATTTGTCTGTTTTTTCGCTACAATAAAAACGGTGCGAATCCTGTCGAAATTCTCCCGGAGAATTTCCGGCGAAACTGCACATGATATGCCACGAGGAGGGACATCATGGAACAGTCAAAAGATTTGATAAAATTACTGAATCTCATCGAACGCCCGGCATTTTATGTAGAAAATGGGGTGATTCGTTTTGTAAATACCAGGGCAAAGTCTCTTTTTCTGGAAGAGGATCAAAACATTCAGCCCCTGCTCTTCACCGGGCAGGCGGAATATCTGACCACGCCCCACAGTTTTTTATCCCTGAAACTGAAAATTCTGGGGAAGGTGTGGGAAGCCAGCGTCACGCCGATGGAAACCGGGGATATTTTCACCCTGACGGAAGCAGCGGCATCCCCAGAGCTGCAGGCTATGGCCCTTGTGGCCCAGCACCTGCGCAGTTCCATCTCCCCTATGCTCACCGCAGCTGAGGCACTTTTGCCTTCCGACATCATTCAGGAAAATCCTGAGGCGAAACAGCAGGCCGCCCAAATCAGCCGGGGACTTCACCAACTTCTGCGGAATATTGGCAACATGGCAGACGCCGGGAAATACCAATCCCAGGAGGTTTTCCCCAAGGAAACCGTGGATATAGATGGGCTCGTGGGAGAAATTATGGAAAAAGCCCGGCACTTTCTGGAAGCAGCCAATATCCGGCTGGAATACCAGGGACTTTCCGCCCTTCTTTACTGCCAGGTTCACCGGGAGCTGCTGGAACGGGGTATTTATAACCTGATTTCCAACAGCGCCAAGTTCACCCCCACGGGAGAAACCATCAAGGCCAGCCTCACCCGGCAGGGTACCCGGCTGTATTTCACGCTGGAGAATCCCGCCTCTCAGGAGGCCCTGCCCAATCCGGCCCAGGCCTTTTCCGTCTATCTGCGCCAGCCCTCCATCGGGGACGGCAGACAGGGGATCGGGCTGGGAATGGTGCTGGTACGTGCTGCCGCTTCCGCCCACGGCGGTGCGCTGCTCCTGGACTACACCCCCCAGGGAAATCTCCGGGCGACCCTCACTATGGAAATTGACCAGAGCAGCAGTCAGGTCCGTTCCCCCATGCTGCGGGTGGATTACTCCGGGGAGCGGGACCACGGCCTCATTGAGCTGTCCGATATTCTCCCCCCCAGCTGCTATTAAGTTCTTCCTCCGGGAGCCTTTGGGCTCCCGGATTTTTTTACAGGTATTTTTTCAGATACTGGCCGGTATAGCTCTCGGGAACCTGGGCAACCTCCTCCGGTGTGCCGGAGGCCACCAGGAAGCCGCCCTGGTCGCCCCCTTCCGGGCCCAGGTCGATGATATAATCCGCTGTTTTAATTACATCCAGGTTGTGCTCAATCACCAGCACCGTATTGCCCGCATCCACCAGCTTTTGCAGCACTTCAATCAGCCGGTGCACATCCGCAGCGTGCAGGCCGGTGGTCGGCTCATCCAGCACATAAATGGTCCGGCCGGTGAAGGTCCGGGACAGCTCTGTTGCCAGCTTCACCCGCTGGGCTTCGCCACCGGACAAGGAGGTACTGGACTGGCCCAGTTTCACATATCCCAGGCCCACATCCACCATGGTCTGGGCTTTTTTGCTGATTTTGGGAATATTCTGGAAGAATTCCACCGCTTCCTCGGCGGTCATATCCAGCACCTGGGCAATATTCTTGCCCTTGTACTGCACCTCCAGGGTCTCCCGGTTATACCGCTGGCCCCGGCACACCTCACAGGGCACATACACATCCGCCAGGAAGTGCATTTCGATTTTCACCAGGCCGTCGCCGTTACAGGCCTCGCACCGGCCGCCCTTTACATTAAAGGAGAAGCGGCCCGGCCCATAGCCCCGCATTTTGGCATCGGCTGTAGAAGCGAACAAATCCCGGATGTCATTGAACAGCCCCGTATAGGTAGCGGGGTTGGACCGGGGGGTTCTGCCGATGGGGCTCTGGTCAATGTTGATGACCTTGTCCAGATGCTCCAGTCCCTCAATGCCTTTGCAGGCACCGGGGCGGGTTCTGGCGTGATTCAGCTTGGCAGCCAGGGTTTTGTTCAGCACCTGGCAAATCAGGCTGGACTTGCCGGAGCCGGAAACGCCGGTGACACAGGTCAGGGTTCCCAGGGGGATTTCCACATCCAGATTTTTCAGATTATTCTCCGTGGCTCCCAGGATTTTCAGGGTTTTGCCGTTCCCGGCTCTCCGGTGGGAGGGTACGGGGATTTTCTTCACCCCGGACAGGTACTGGCCGGTCACGGACCGGGGCTCCCGGCAGATGTCCTCCAAAGAACCAGCCGCCACAATCTCACCGCCGTGGCTTCCGGCTCCGGGGCCCACATCCACAATAAAGTCCGCCTCCCGCATGGTGTCCTCGTCATGCTCCACCACAATCAGGGTATTGCCCAAGTCCCGGAGCTTTTTCAGGGTCATGAGCAGTTTGTCATTGTCCCGCTGGTGCAAGCCAATGGAAGGCTCGTCCAGAATATACAGGACACCGGTAAGAGAAGAGCCAATCTGAGTAGCCAGCCGGATACGCTGGCTCTCGCCACCGGACAGGGTTCCGGCAGACCGGGACAGGGTCAGGTATTGCAGACCCACATCCATCAGGAAACGCAGACGGGATTTAATCTCCCGGACAATCTGCTGGGCAACGATGGCCATGTTCCCTTCCAGCTGGAGATTCTCCATGAAGTCCAGCTCGTCCCGGACACTCATGGCGCAAAAATCCATAATGCCGATGCCGCCTACGGTCACCGCCAGGGCAATGTCCGACAATCGCTTGCCTTTACACACCGGGCAGGGAGCGGTGGACATACACTCCTCCAGCTCCTTCCGGGCCGCATCGGACTGGGTTTCCCGGAAACGGCGGCTGATGTTGTTCAGGATTCCCTCAAAGGGCTGCTCCAGAACACCCATGCCGTTGCCCCGGTTGTAAGTCATGCGAATTTTCTCCCCCTTGGTGCCGTAAAGAATCACATCCATTGCCTCTTTGGAAAGCTCCTTCACAGGAACGGACAGGGAGAAGTGATACTTTTGTGCCAGGGCCTCAAAATACATCCGAAATACCGAGTCGGTTCTGGCGCTGTTCCAGCCGGAGGCCTGGATGGCACCCTGGAGGATGGATTTCTCCTTATCGGGAATCACCAAATCCGGGTCAGCAATCAGCCGGAAGCCCAGGCCGGAACAGGAGGGGCAGGCTCCTGCCGGATTGTTGAAAGAGAACATCCGGGGTTCCAGCTCCGGCATACTGATGCCGCAGTCCTCACAGGCGTAGTTCTGGGAAAAGCTCAGCTCCTCATCCTTGTCCGGCAGGTGGATGACCACCAGACCGCCGGAATGGGCACAGGCGGTTTCGATGGAGTCTGTCAGACGGCGGCGTTGCCCCTCCCGGATTACCAATCGGTCTACCACCAGCTCGATGGTATGCTTCTTGTTCTTTTCACAGGGGATGGTCTCGTTCAAATCGTACTGAATCCCGTCCACCCGGACACGGACAAAGCCGCTCTTTCTGGCATCCTCAAAGACCTTGGAATGCTCACCCTTCTTCCCCCGAATCACAGGAGAATAGATAATGAAGCGGGTTCCCTCTCCCAGGGCCTCGATCCGGTCCACAATCTGGTCCACCGTCTGCCGCTTGATTTCCTTGCCGCACTTGGGGCAATGGGGCGTACCGGCTCTGGCCCAGAGAAGCCGGAGATAGTCATAAATCTCCGTCACCGTGCCCACGGTGGACCGGGGGTTCTTGGAGGTGGTTTTCTGGTCGATGGAGATGGCGGGAGACAATCCATCGATGGAATCCACATCCGGCTTATCCATCTGCCCCAAAAACTGCCGGGCGTAAGCGCTCAGGCTCTCCACATAACGCCGCTGACCCTCTGCATAAATGGTATCAAAAGCCAGACTGGATTTTCCCGAACCGGAAAGCCCGGTAAATACCACCATTTTGTCTCTGGGGATGGTCAAATCCACATTTTTCAGATTATTCTCTCTGGCTCCTCGAATTACAATTTTGTCCTTCATAGGCTGCTCCTGTTTCCATATACTCTACCCCATAGTATACCACAGCACCCATGGTTCCACAAGAACAATTTGCGACAAAGGACAGCTATGCCCCTATCCTGAAATTTCATATTGACTTTTCTCGATTTATATGTTACCCTGTACTCACTTTGAAAGATTTCGATTTGAAAGGAGCACACCGGATGGAATCCTATCAGACAGACGCACGGATTTTCAAGGCCTTTTGCGATGAAAACCGGCTGCAAATTCTGGAGCTTCTCCGCAGCGGAGAAAAATGTGCCTGTGCCCTGCTGGAGCAGCTGCACATCAGCCAGTCCACCCTCTCCTACCATATGCGTATTCTGTGCGACTCTGGAATCGTGTCCAGCCGCACCGAGGGAAAATGGACCCATTACCGGATTTGTCCGGAAGGCAGCAAACGGGCTCAGGAGCGCTTGCAGGCCCTCACCCAACAATCCCCCTGCCCTTCTGCCGGCTGTCACTGCGGGAAGTAAAAGCCACCTGAAAATCGGTGGTTTTTCTTCCCTCCTATATATCGAAAATTTTAGAAGTATTTTTGTAAGGGAGCTGTGTAAATGGAATTCATACAAAATGCCTGGCTGTTCTTTCAGAATCAGATTCTGGGAATGCAATGGCTGAACATCCTCATTGGCAAAGGGCTTTCTGCTCTGGGGCTGGATGTAACCGGGATTCTGGGAGGCAGTCTGCAATTCTTTCTATATGATGTGATTAAGATTTTTGTTCTCCTTTCCCTGCTGATTTTTGGTATCTCCTACATTCAAAGCTATTTCCCTCCGGAGCGGACCAAGAAAATCCTGGGGCGGTTTCACGGCATCTGGGCCAACATTCTGGCGGCGCTTCTGGGTACGGTGACCCCCTTTTGCTCCTGCTCTTCCATCCCCATTTTTATGGGCTTTACCAGTGCAGGGCTTCCCATTGGAGTTACCTTCTCCTTCCTGATCTCCTCCCCCATGGTGGATTTGGGGTCTTTGGTGCTGCTCATGAGCATTTTCGGTGCCCGGGTTGCCGTTGTATATGTAGTCCTGGGCCTCTGCATTGCGGTTATGGGCGGAACAATGCTGGAAAAGCTGAAAATGGAGCAGTATGTGGAGGATTTCATCAAAAACGCCTCCCATGTGGAAATTCAGGAAGGTCAGCTCACCCGGAAGGACCGGATTGCTTATGCCAAAGAGCAGCTGCTACACACGGTTAAAAAGGTGGCTCCCTACATTTTCCTGGGGGTTGCCATCGGCGCTGTGATTCACAATGTAATCCCCCAGGACTGGGTGGAGCGCATTCTTGGCAGCAACAATCCCCTGGCGGTGATTCTGGCTACCCTGGTGGGTGTTCCCATGTATGCGGATATTTTCGGCACCATCCCTGTGGCGGAAAGTCTGCTGTTCAAGGGTGCAGGCCTGGGAACCGTGCTGTCCTTTATGATGGCGGTCACCACCTTAAGTCTACCGTCTATGATAATGCTCAAGCGTGCAGTGAAGCCCCGGTTGCTGGGGGTGTTCGTCGCCATCTGCACTGCCGGAATCGTCATGGTAGGGTATCTGTTTAACATCTTTCAGGGCATTTTGCTCTGACAATCAATAATTATGGAGGTTACATTATGGGACTGTTTGGATTTGGTAAAAAGAAGGAAGAAAGTAATTCCGGCTGCTCCTGCAGCTGCTCCCAGGGGCACACCGTTCTGATTCTGGGAGGCGGCTGCAAAAACTGCCACACCCTGGAGGACAACACCCGGGCAGCACTTCAGCAGCTGGGTGTGTCTGCCAACATTGGTCATGTGACGGATTTCACCCAGATTGCCCAGTATGGGGTCATGCGCACCCCGGCTTTGGTGGTGGACGGCAAGGTTCTCTCCTCCGGGCGGGTGCTCTCCCCTGAGGAGGCGGCAAAGCTGCTGAAGGATTCTCTTTCCTGATTTTTGGGAGGAAGGCATGAGCAAAAACTGGTATCCGGTGATTGATTACGAAAAATGTGTGGGCTGTATGGTTTGCCACGATATGTGCCGCCACGGTGTCTATAAGCCCACCGGCCCGGAGGGAAAGCCGGAGGTGGTCTATGGCAACGGGTGTATCGAAGGGTGTCACGGCTGTGAACGCCAGTGTCCCCAGGGAGCCATCTCCTATTTTGGGGATGACGGCACCCGGGATATCGACTACAACTACGAAACCTACAAGCCGGAGCTTCATTGCAGCGGAAAGCCCAAGGTAGCATTTCTCTGCGTCCACAACTCCTGCCGCAGTCAGATTGCCGAGGCTTTGGGAAAGCTCCTGGCCGGGGATGTGTTTGAGAGCTACTCCGCCGGGACCGCCCTGAAAGACCACATAAACCCCGATGCGGTGCGGATGATGAAGGCGCTTTACCGGATTGATATGGAGAAAACCCAACACAACAAACTGCTGGAGGATATTCCTCAGCCGGATGTGGTGATTTTCATGGGCTACAATGTAAGCTGTCCCCATGTGCCTTGTCAGTATGCGGAAAACTGGGGGCTGGAAGACCCTTCCGGCAAGGACGATGAAGCTTTCCGGGCCACAATCCGGGAAATCCATCGCAATATTCTGCGGCTGAGAGAAAGGCTCCGGTAAATCCTTCCTACCATATTGGTCTTGCAAACCCAGAAAACCTTTGGTACAATGGGCATAGTACAAATACATCAAAAGGAGTATTTTACTATGAACCCAACCAATGTTGACGCCATTCATGCTTTTCTGGACGCTGTGGCCGCCTGCAAAGGGGAGGTATATCTCAAGTCCCGGGAGGGGGATGTGTTCAATCTCAAGTCCTCCCTGTCCCAGTACATTGCCATCGGAAAACTGCTGGAGGAATCGGGCAACGCCGTTGTGCTCTCCGCAGATGACCCCCGGGAGGAGAGGCTCCTGCAAGCGCTTCTGGAAAAATTAAGCGACTGATAAAAGGTGCTGCCTTACAAAAGGCGGCACCTTTTCTTTTGGAAATTTGACATTGATTTTACACAGCATGACTTTTTGATTTTACATTGGCGAATTACAATGTCCGTGTAATCAATGAGGGTTACAAGAAGAAAAAAGATGTGCAAATGGAAAGGAAAATCATCTATGAAAAAGTTAATCTGTGGCGTTATGGCCCTGCTGCTGGTCGGCTCTGTGTTCGCCGGCTGCCAGAAGAAAGTCTCCGGTACCGTTACCACCGACGGCTCCACCTCCATGGAGGAAGTCATCGGCGCTCTGGGCGAGTCTTTCATGAACAACAATAAGGGCATCAATGTTACCTACAACCCCACCGGTTCCAGCTCCGGCGTTAAGGCCGTGCAGGAAGGCCGCTGCGACATCGGTCTTGCCAGCCGGGCTCTGAAGGATGATGAGAAGGCCAGCGGCCTGACCGGCACCACCCTGGCTCTGGACGGCATCGCCGTGATTGTCAACCCCGAGAACCCTGTGGCTGACCTGGATCTGGAGACCATCGCCAAGATTTACACCGGCGAGATCACCAACTGGAAGGATGTGGGCGGCAATGACGCCGAGATCGTTGTGATTGGCCGTGAGGCCGGTTCCGGTACCCGGGACGGCTTTGAGTCCATCACCGGCACTGAGGAAGCCTGCGCTTATCGTCAGGAGCTGACCTCCACCGGTGACGTAATCGCCACCGTTGCCGGCAACCCCGATGCCATCGGCTACACCTCCCTGTCCGCTGTGGAGGACAACGTGAAGGCTCTGAGCGTTGGCGGCGTGGCCCCCAGCGAAGCAACCGTCAAGGACGGCAGCTATGTGATTCAGCGTCCCTTCGTTCTGGTGACCAAGACCGACGCCAAGCTGTCTGAGGCTGCTCAGATGTTCTTCAATTACATCACCTCCGCTGAGGCTGCTGAGGTTATCGCAGCCGCCGGTGTGGTAGCAGTCAACTAAACCCGAAGGCACATACAAAAGGCGGCGGCTGAATCAGCCGCCGTTTTTTCAAAGAAAGGTAAGGCAAATGAACAAGAAAAAGCAAGCTACGGAGCACATCATTCACGGAATCTTCCTGGTACTGGGTCTGATTACTGTGCTGTGTGTGCTTCTAATCACCGTGTATCTGGTGATTTCCGGTATCCCTGCCATTCGGGAAATCGGCCTCATTCCCTTCCTGTTCGGAACGGAATGGGAATCCACCGCCTCAGAGGCAAAGTTTGGTATTCTGCCCTTTATTCTCACCAGCGTTTACGGCACAGCCGGTGCCATTGTGCTGGGTGTTCCCATCGGCTTCTTCGCCGCTGTTTACCTGTCCAAGGTGGCGTCCCCCAAAGTACGCCACACCCTGGAAAACGCCGTCAGCCTGCTGGCAGGTATCCCCTCTGTGGTATACGGCCTGGTGGGTATGATGGTGCTGGTTCCCGGTATCCGCAAGATTTTCCATGTGCCGGACGGCGCCAGCCTGCTGGCTGCCATCATCGTCCTGGCCATTATGATTCTTCCATCCATTATCAAAGTTTCCATTACATCCCTGGATGCCGTGCCCAAGGAATATGAGGACGCATCCCTGGCTCTGGGTGCCACTCCAGTGGAAACCTACTTCCGGGTCTCTGCCCCCGCTGCCAAGAGTGGTATCGCCGCCGCCGTGGTGCTGGGCGTAGGCCGTGCCATCGGTGAAGCCATGGCAGTCATGATGGTATCCGGCAATGCTGCCAATATGCCCTCTCTCTTCCAGAGTGTCCGTTTCCTCACCACCGCTGTGGCCAGCGAAATGTCCTACTCCAGTGGTTTGCAGCGGCAGGCCCTGTTCTCCATTGCCCTGGTACTGTTCCTGTTTATTATGCTGATTAACGCAACCCTGAACTTCTTTTTGAAGCGGAGCAAGGAGGATTGAGTCATGTCTACAAAAAGATCTGCCTATATTGGCATCATGCGGTTTCTGATGTGGCTTTGCACCGGCATCACCGCTGCGCTGGTTATTTTCCTCCTGGTCTATGTGCTGATGCAGGGTTTCCCCAACATCAGCTGGGAGCTGCTTTCCACCTCCCCCAGCTATCTGTCTGACCGGATTGGTATTCTGCCGGATATTCTCAATACGGTTTACATCGTGCTGGCGACCCTCATCATCATTATCCCCCTGGGTGTGGGCGCTGCCGTGTATCTGACGGAATACGCAGCCAACAAGAAGCTGGTGGCAGTGATTGAATACGCTGCCGAGACCCTTTCCGGTATCCCCTCCATCATCTACGGTCTTGTGGGTATGCTGATTTTCTCCAACAACATGGGAAGCTGTCTGATGGCAGGCAGCCTGACCTTGGTGATTATGAATCTTCCCACCATCATGCGTACCACCCAGGAGAGCCTGAAAACCGTTCCCCAGTCCTACCGGGAAGGTGCTTTCGGACTGGGTGCCGGTAAATGGCGTGTGATTCGCACCGTGGTGCTGCCCGGTTGTGTGGACGGCGTGGTCACCGGCTGTATCCTCACCGTGGGACGGATTCTGGGCGAGTCTGCTGCCCTTCTGTATACCGCAGGCTTTGCCCATGTGCTTAACGGCCTGTTTGACGGTCTGGCCAGCCCCGGCGCCACCTTGACCGTTGCCCTGTATGTCTACGCAAAGGAACAGGGTGAATTTGGAGTGGCCTTTGCCATCGCCGCTATTTTGATGGTGCTGACTGTGATTATCAATCTTGCCGCTACGATCGTCGGCAAATACTTTGCAAAGAGGAGAAGTCTATGAGCAATATTATTACCGCCCAGGATCTGTGCCTTTGGTACGGACAGTTCCAGGCTCTGAAAAATATCAATATGAACATCCCGGAAAACAGCATTACTGCCCTGATTGGACCTTCCGGCTGCGGCAAATCCACCTTCCTGAAAACCCTGAACCGGATGAATGACCTGGTTCCCGGGGTAAAAATCACCGGCAAGGTCACCTTCCAGGACAAGGACATTTTTGCCAAAAACCAGGATGTGAACGACCTGCGGAAGGAAGTGGGCATGGTGTTCCAGAAGCCCAACCCCTTCCCCATGAGCATCTATGACAATGTGGCTTACGGCCCCAGAACCCACGGCATAACCCGGCGGGCGGAGCTGGACGAGATTGTGGAAAAGGCTCTCCGGGGCGCTGCTATCTGGGACGAGGTAAAGGACCGTCTGAAAAAGAACGCCCTGGGTATGTCCGGCGGACAGCAGCAGCGTCTGTGCATCGCCCGGGCTCTGGCTGTGGAGCCCAAGGTGCTGCTGATGGACGAGCCCACCTCCGCTCTGGACCCCATCTCCACCTCCCGGATTGAGGAGCTGGCCATGGACTTGAAGAGCAAGTACACCATCGTCATTGTCACCCACAATATGCAGCAGGCCGTACGTATTTCCGATTACACCGGCTTCTTCCTCCTGGGAGATTTGATTGAGTTCGGCAAGACCGACGAAATGTTCTCCCAGCCCAGGGACAAGCGGACAGAAGATTACATTACCGGGAGGTTTGGATAATGAGAAGTCGTTTCGATCAGCAGCTGGCGCTGCTTAACAGAGAGCTGACCCTGATGGGTGCATTGTGTGAGGATATTCTCTCCAAGGTTTCCCAGTCCATGATAGATTGGGATCCGGACCTGAAGAAGAACATTCAGCCTGTGGCTCAGGAAATCGACCAGAAGGAGCGGGACATCGAGGCTCTGTGCCTGAAGCTGATTCTCCATCAGCAGCCGGTGGCCCGGGATTTGCGGGTCATCTCCGCAGCCCTCAAGATTATCACCGATATGGAGCGCATTGGCGACCAGGCGGAGGACATTGCAGAAATCATTACCTATCTGGGCGGACGCACCGGAGAGACCCACACCCAGATTCAGAAGATGGCCAGAGCCGCCATCGGTATGGTGGTGGACAGCGTGGATGCCTATGTGCGCAAGGATCTGGCCCTGGCAGAGAAGGCCATTCAGGAAGACGATGTGGTGGACAACTACTTTACCACAATCAAAAAGGATTTGATTGCCTGGATTGCCCAGCAGCCTCAGGATGGGGAATACGCCCTGGATCTTCTCATGATTGCCAAGTACTTGGAGCGTATCGGCGATCACGCCACCAACATTGCCGAGTGGGTTATCTTCTCCATCACCGGAAAGCATGAAGAAGAATCCGTATGATCTGGTGTGTAGAGGATGACGCCAGCATCCGGGATATTGCGGTTTACGCCCTCAATTCCACCGGGTTGAAAGCTCAGGGCTTTTCCGATGGACTTTCCTTCTGGGAAAATTTGCAGAAAGAGCAGCCGGAGCTGGTGCTGCTGGATGTGATGCTTCCCGGCATTGACGGGGTTACCCTGCTGGAAAATATGAAGAAAAGCCCGAAACTGCAGAACATCCCCGTGATTATGGCAACAGCCAAGGGCTCGGAGTTTGACAAAATCCGCTGTTTGGATATTGGAGCCGACGACTATCTGGTAAAGCCCTACGGCATGATGGAAATGGTATCAAGAGTAAAGGCTGTGCTGCGCCGCTTCCGGCCCCAGCAGCCAACCCTCCTCCAGTACCAGGGCTTGACTCTGGACACCCAGTCCTATGTAGCCACCGCCGATGGAGAGCGGCTTCACCTGACCTTCCGGGAATTTTCCTTGCTGCGGCAGCTCATGCGCAATCCGGGCACCGCATTTTCCCGGGAACAGCTATTGAAGGATGTGTGGGAAACGGACTTTCTGGGAGAAACCCGGACGGTGGATATGCACATCCGCACCCTGCGGCAAAAACTGGGAAACTACGGAAACTGCATTGAAACGGTACGAAATGTCGGCTATCGTCTGTCCATGAAATAGAAAAAGCGCTGCTGAGAACCAGCAGCGCTTTTTTTAGTTTTCCAGCTTTTTCAGAGCTTTTCGGAATTGCACTGAGAACAGGATTGCCGTAAAGGTAACTGCCAGTACGTCCGCAATGGGCTCTGCCATATATACGCCCATGGTGGGGTCGGATACCAGGTGGGGCATCAGGTAGATAAGGGGCAGCAGCAGGATAAACTTCCGCATGACTGCAACGGTAATGGAACAGCCTGCATAGCCAATGGAGACAAAGGTCATCTGGCAGGACATCTGGATTCCGAAAATCACCACGCCGCCAAAATAGATGCGCATGACCTTTGCGGTAAAGTCCAGAAGCTGCTGATTGGGGGTAAAGATTCCGGCAAACATCCGGGGCATGAGCATAACCACTGCCCAGAACAGAACGGAGTAAGTCAGGCACACCATCAGCAGAAGCTTATAGGTTTTCCGGACCCGGTCCGGCTTTTTTGCGCCGTAATTATAACTGGAAATGGGCTGAGCTCCCTGGCCAAGGCCCTGCAGGGGCAGCATGGCAAACTGCATGACACTGGTAAGAATGGTCATGGCACCCACCGCCAGGTCTCCTCCATAGTGCTTCAAAGAGGAATTGAAGCACACCGCAATGACGCTTTCGCTGGCCTGCATCACGAAAGTGGACATACCCAGCATGATACAGGGCAGAATCACCTTCCGGCTCAGGCCGATGGTGGATTTTTGCAGTTTCAGAAGGGTGGTCTTTCCCCGGAGGAAGCGCAGAACCCACAGGCAGGAAACCGCCTGGGACAAAATAGTGGCAAGGGCTGCGCCCTTTACCCCCATGGACAGTCCATAGATGAAAATGGGGTCCAGGACGATATTGCACACCGCACCCACCAGCACCGTGAGCATTCCCGTTTTGGCAAAACCCTGGGCGGTGATAAAGGCATTCATACCCAAAGTCAGCTGGACGAAAATGGTGCCGATGGCGTAGATGTTCATGTAATCCACGGCGTAGCCAATGGTATTGTCGCTGGCGCCGAAGGTATAAAGAAGCGGGCGGTTCCAAAGAAGCAGCACCGCTGTCAGAACCACTGAAATACAGATTTGCAGCAGGAAGCAGTTGCCCAGAATCTTCTCGGCGTGGTCATGTTCCTTCCGGCCCATGGCGATGGAGGCCATTGGGGCGCCGCCGTTGCTGATAAGGGCTGCAAAAGCCGACACAATCATGATGATGGGCATACATACGCCCACACCGGTAAGAGCCAGATTGCCGTCTCCAGGCATATGGCCAATGTAAATCCGGTCCACGATGTTATACAGCATATTGATCAGCTGGGCCGTCACTGCCGGGATGGCCAGCTTTACCAGGAGTTTTCCCACCGGCTCCGTTCCCAAAAATTCCTTCTGATTATCCACTTTACCAGACCTTTCTCTTTGCGGGAAGTTTTAACATAAATTATAGCACGGCGGAAAAATATTTCCAGTCTAATTTTTACGGTTTCCGACGATTTTCCCCAAAGCAAAGGCGCTCAGCAGCGTCACGCTGCCATAGAGCATTCCCCAAAGCAGGTATTGGGACTGATACAGTCCCCGCAAGAAATAGGTGGGGGGAAAAAGAAGCTGGAATCTTCCCAGGAAGCCCAGGTCGAAAAAGATGGGGCACACCCCCAGCATGGCTACTGCAATCACCGGAAGCGCCACAGCCATGGCGTTTCGGTGGGAAAGGAGGGTGCTAAGGAACATGGAAAATCCCAGGCAGGTAAACAGAAACACCACAAAAGCCCCCGCCTCCGGCCAGAAGCTCCGGGTATCTCCGGTCAATACCAGCGCCGCCTCCGCAACTGCCAGAACATTGGTAAGTATCAGAAGCTGGCAGCCCATTTCCAGCAGAAATCCCCGGTTTTCCGGAACGCGGGCGAAGGTTCCGGCGGCCTTGTCCTGCTGGTGGTACATGGCACCTGCCAACCCGGACAGGACCACCACCACTGCCAGAAGACCCCGCACCGGAGCTGTCAGGTAGGAAGCCTCTTGCGCGGTTGCCTCCTGTCCCTGGGAGTCAAAGGTAAAGAGCTGTCCGTTCAGGTTCACCTGCCGGAAGTATTCCAGAAATTCATCCTGAGAAACCCCATCCAGCGCCGGAACCTTTGCCCGCAGGTACTGGAGGTACAGAGCCTTCCCCACCTGGGTATAGGCGGCGGCAGACAGCTTTTCTCTGGCCAGAATGGTGGAAACCGACTCCTCCCGCTCCACTACCCGGATAAAAGCATCCCGATGGGAAAATCCATAGGCGAAGGCTTCCAGCCGCTCCTGGGTGTCCTCTAGGAAAATCCAGGCTGCATCTGCCCGGGCGGAGCTTACCGCCTCCTCTGCGGCTTCTTCTGTGGGGTAAACCTGAAAGTGAATCAGCTGGGAACCATTTTGAAGGTCTCTCACTATCTCCGCCGCAGCCTGGTCATCCCAGTCCTGGCAGGAAAGGGCGATGGTCAACACCCCGGCATCCGACTTATCCACCAGCCCATAGCCCAGCACCAGCGCCGGTATGAGCGCCAGGATCAGGAGAAATGTCCACTTCTTATACAGCCGCTTGGTAAGCAGTACCACCCACAGAAAGCCTTTATTCCGGTGTTGCAATGCTGCCACCTCCCAAAATACAGCCGATTCTGTGCAGCCAGGTAAGGGCCGCAAAACCGGCACTATACAAAAGCAGCCATCCGGCACTTCCCTGCCCTCCCGTCACACAGCAGGACAGTTGCTTCATGGCAAGACCCGTGGGCAAAAACCGGGACACCTGTCGGATAGCGTCCGGGAAAAAGGAAGCCGGGTACATGCAGCCTCCTGCAAAGCACAGAGCCAGGGAAAGGAGCGCCACCAGAAGCACACCGCTTACCAGCTCCTTGGCAAGGGAAAACAGGAAAAAGCTCCAGGCAGCTACCATCACCACCACCGGAAGGGCTGTCCACAGCCAGGATAGCAGGGTTTTCGCCGGCGGCAGGGAGAAGCCTCCCAGATGTGCCCCCATCAAAGCAAGAACCCCGGCACACAGAAGCAGCAGTCCGAAACTCACAAGAAAGCTGCCCAATTCCGCCAGAATCTGCTTCCCAGCACCCACCCCCCGGGATGCCAGAAGCCGGGAAAGGGTATGCTCCCCTCCCACCAATACGGGGCTGTAGCACAAAGCTGCCAGCATCAGAAACACAACAAGAATCCCCAGGGCCAAATGCTGCCCTAATGACAGCCCCTGGGAGATGCCCAGCTCTTCCAGAGTATATACCCGGTTTCGAGCCAGCACCAGTTCCACATAGGTCAGACTGATGCCGTTGACAATCTCCGGTGCCTCCCCTTCCAGCTGATGGTCCGTCAGAAGGTTCCAGCTTCCATAGATTCCCTTTTGGGCTGTTACCAGAATTTCCTCCACGGCAGCTGTAATCTCCTCTTTCAGCACCGAAACCATCCCGGCGGTACTGGGTGTGGTCACAAAGGTAATGGGCAGGAAATGGCCGTACAAGGCCTCCTGGGCAAAGTCCGGCGGGATGACGCCATAGCCCACAATCTCTCCCCGCTCCAGGGCCCCTTTTGCCTGGGCCTCGTCCATCTCAATCATTTCCAGAGAGTAACGGGAAGCATCCATATTTTGCAGCGCGGTCAAACCCATTTGCAGCAATGGGTCCTCCTGGATTCCCACCACAGCCACTTTCATCTTCTGATTGTCCTGCCGGGCGTCCTCCATCACACCCCGGGCTACCAGCAAAAGAGCTGCCAGAATCACCAGTACCGTCAGAAGGGCCCAGGGCAGAGGGCGAATCAGCCGCCGCAGCTGCACCTTCCAATATCGTTTCATAGGCTACATATTCTCCACCAGTTTTGGGATGTTGCCATCATAGGCATAGGCTTCCAGGACACCGTCCTTCAAGATATACCAGGCATCGCAAAGGGACAGTTCTTCCGGGTCGTGGGTAATGAGCACCAGGATGCCCCCCGCCTTTTTGTAAGCGCGCAGGTAGTTGCCGATGGTCTGTTTGCAAGCCAGATCCAGGGCTGCCGTAGGCTCATCCAGGAGAAGAAGCTGAGGGCATCTTGCCATGGAACACCCGATGGACAGGCGCTTTTTCATACCCCCGGAAAGCTTCCACACCGGCTTATGAAGAAACTCCTCCACCTCCAGAAGCCGCAGAACGCCGTTTTGGAGCTGCTGCTGCAGGTCCTTTTTGTCATACCACAAAAGCAGATTGTCCCAGCCTGTCAACTCGGGAATCAGCGCCGTTCCCTGGGGCACATAGCCCACTCTGGCGGCACGGGTCTTTCCGTCCTTCAGAAAATCCTTTCCGTCACAAAGGAAGCTTCCCCCATCCGGCCGCTGGATACCTGCCAGTATGGACAGGAGGGTGGATTTTCCCGAGCCGTTGCTGCCCAGAATCCCAATACACATTCCGTCGGAGGCTTCAAAGGATACGTCCCGCAGCACCACCTTCCCCCGGTATTTTTTTGCGATATGGTTCACTGCAATCTCCATGGGTTGCCATCCTCCTGTAAGGAATTCGGCGCTGATGTCTTACGAAACCAGCGCCGAATCTAAATTTGTCATTCGTCTGTAGCTTTTGTTATCCCATTCCGCCAAACAGTGCCAGCTGCAGCTGCTGCAAATATTCCTGGGGAACACCCGCCTTGGCGAGATTCTCAAACAGCTTGTTAAGATCCAGCCCCATCGCCCACTGCTGCAAGGCCTGCTGGTCTTCCACATCCACGCCATCCGCAGGAGTAGAAATCTCGCCGCCTTCGGTGGCAGAACCGCTGACATGGAGGGAGACAATCTCCATACCGCTGCTCAGTACGCTCACCTTCACATCGGCCTGGTCTTCCTTGGCGTCGAAGGTCAAAGCCAGCTGCATCTGGCTGAGCATCGGTGCCATTTCCTCTGCACCGGGTACCTGGCTCAGTGCGTCCGCACCGAAAGACAGGCGGAGGGTACCACAGGGAGCTCCCTGCTCCCAACGGGCTTCATCCCAATCCTCAGCCTCTACCTTCAGCAGTTCCTTACCCTGGGTGGTCAAAACATATGCACCGCTTAAAAGGTTGCCGCTGGTGGTACCGTCGCCGGTAATCACCACAGAACCCAGATCGGCCTCAAAGGCAAACTTATCGCCCTGGGTAACGGTGTAATAATAGAAAGAACCTGCGCTGGAAGAATCGCTGTTGGTCATCTCCACGCCTCTGCCAATAATCCGGTTCTGGCCATCCACATAGTGATTTACAATCAGAACGCCGTCTCCGGCCTGGGCAACCAGGCTGTCTTTCTGGGATTCCAGCTGCTTCAGCAGGCTGTCAATCTGGGCAACAAACTGGTCGTACATCACCTGTGCGCTTTCCGCCCCAACATACTCCTCGGCATACGTTCCCATGTTCAGGATAATTTCCTTAATCTGGGCATCGGATTTTACCTCGCTCAGCACCTTCTGGCCAATGTCCAGGACATTCTCGGGCGTGATGGTGGTTTTCAGCTGGGTACAGGTCTGCTCCAGCCCGTTGAGCTTCAGGGTGGTTTCCTGCTTTTCCACATCATTCAGGCAGCCCAGAACAATGCCGATGTACTTTTTCAGCAGGCTGTTGACGACTTCCTCCTTGGGCATATGCTCCATCATGCCCTGAAGCATGGCCTGTGCCTGCTGCATAGCCGCAGAGGTATCGCCCATCTGCACATTCAGGGAGTAGACCTTGGACAGGTCCATCACAAGATACTGCTGGTTCAGTTCAGGAACCGCCAGCCACATCTTCATCTGCTCCATGTCCGTGACAATCTGGAAGGTGGCAATCTGCACATCCCCCAGACCCACGCCCACATTGACCAGAGAGCGATTGCCGTTCCACTGGCTCTGGGTATTGAACACGATGTTGTTCAGCCAACTCAAATCCACATTGGAGCCCTGCTGGGCCAGCATGGAATTGAGCATGGTCATGGTACTGTCAGACAGCTGAACCTCTACGCTGCCTGTAAAGCCGCCGGGCTTACCCACAGATTCCAGGAGCCTGCCGTATGTATTGGTGAGGGAATCCACCATGCTGCCCATGGCATCTCCCTCAACGGTCTGCATAAAGCTGGCAGGAGAGCTGTTGCGGACAAAGAATGCCCGGATGGCATTCATATTCAACAAAGCCACGATGGCCGCAACCACCACCACGCCCAAAACGGCAAGCAGTGCAATCTTGCCCTTGCCCATTTTGGGCTTTTTGTTTTCCGGCTGCCCATCAAAATCCGTCTGGGGGTTGAAGGTAAAGCTGCTTTCCGGTTCCTGCGCCGTCGCTGCTGTCGGTTCTTCGGGAATCTTCCCCACCAGCGCTCCACAGTTGGGGCAAAACTTCACATCATCGGGAACTTTTCCGCCGCACTGATTACAATACATAAAATCCCTTCCTTTCCCTTCTTGGGACTTCCCCATAGGGAATCCCTTTCGATGGGGCTATTATACTGCACATTTCGACACAATTCAACTCGTTTTGCAGGATTCATTTACCTTCTACAAAACCCATTCCGGGATTCGGGATATGTCCTTTACTTTTTTGTGAATAATGTTATAATTACAATATAATGTCGATATAAGGTGATGGTATGCAGGAAAAGCAGATTATTGGATTACTGAACGATTCCTTTCCCCCCCAGATTGATGGCGTTGCAAATGCCGTGGTAAACTACGGCAATATCCTTCATGCCCGGGGCTTCTCCCCGGTGGTGATTACCCCGGCTCTGCCGGAAGCGGAAGATTCCCCGTTTCCTTATCCGGTTCTCCGCTACCCCAGCATGGATACCCGGAAAGGGTTTGGCTATATGTCCGGGATTCCCTTCTCCCCTTCCGTTGCCAAGCGGCTGGACAGTGTGGATGTGGCAGTCCTTCACAGCCACTGTCCCTTCGCCTCCAACTTCATGGGCCGGGCTCTGCGGACAATCGTAAACGCCCCCTTGATTCTCACCTACCATTCCCGATTTGAGATTGATCTGGAGCGGGCTATCAAATCCGTGCATCTGCGCAACAGCTGCAAAAAGATTCTGGCGGAAAACATCAATGCCTGTGACGAGGTATGGATTGTCAGTGAGGGAACGGCACAAAGTCTTCGCTGCTTAGGCTATGAGGGAGATTATGTGATTATGCCCAACGGCGTGGATGTACCCCGGAGCCGTCTGTCCCCGGAGCAGGTTGCCGCCTACACGGAAGGGTATGATTTGCCGGATGGTGTTCCCATCTATCTGTTTGTAGGCCGTATGCGCTGGTACAAGGGTATCCGGATAATCCTGGACGCTTTGGCCACTCTGAAAGCCAAAAAGCTTCCCTACCGCATGGTGTTTGTGGGAGACGGCAGCGATTTGCCGGAGATTCAAGGCTATGCCCGTCAGCTGGGGTTGGAGGACGCCTGCATTTTTACCGGCGCCATCCGGGACCGGGAGGCTCTGCGGGGCTGGTACGCCCGGGCTAATCTGTTCCTGTTTCCCTCCACCTACGATACCAACGGTCTAGTGGTGCGGGAAGCAGCTGCCAGCAGTCTGCCCTCTGTGCTGATTGCCGGAAGCTGTGCCTCCGACGGTACTACCCACAATCAAAACTGCTTCCAGGTGGAGGAAAATGCCCAGAGCCTTGCTGCCTGCCTTCTGGACTTGTATGGCAAGGAGGATTATCTTCGCACCATTGGCGAAGCTGCCAGCCGGGAGCTGTATCTGTCCTGGGAGGATGCGGTGGACAACGCCATCAAGCGCTACGATGTGGTCATCGACCGATACAAAAGCGGCTTCTATCCCAAGCGGTACAAGCCGGTGGACAACTACATTCACTTAAACGCCAAGCTGATGGAAGCCCTCAGCAGTCTGCCCTTCTCCAAATAAGTTTCCAATCATAACCACCGGCCGTGCCGGTGGTTTGCACTAGCCCCCTTAGGGCATTTTT